>VFQO010000311.1_pt1 | contig 56409 bp, 50 predicted proteins | sample 3512331 | NCBI WGS metagenome assembly VFQO01 (sample SAMN10412371, study PRJNA504923) | tailings metagenome | isolation source: Replicate 3 from Balatoc abandoned mine | place: Philippines: Itogon, Benguet | collected 2017-08-28 | reverse complement strand
AACGAGTTATCTTCATTCAACAAGCTTATCATTTAAGCTTATCTACTACAGCCCCTAAATTTATTTTCACATTAAGTTCGAGACTAGAAAACAAGGCGCAGACAGTGCAATTGCACGGCAAGCCGCAGTTGACACAGCATCGACCTAGCGTAAATGAAAAATTAATTTAATGGGATGCAGCGCGAGGCGCACGGAACGCAGAAACCGGAATGTACATGCAGTACATGAGGATTTCGAGTACCGCACAACAAAGCGATGCGCCCATTAAATTAATTTTATTTTTGATCCCAAGAATCTTCCCACATGCAATGCTTAATCTTATGACGATTCGCAATCAATTCATCGATGCTAGGCTCGTCATTCAATGCACGTTTAATCGCCAGCTTAGTCGCCTCGTAGTTGTTTTTGTACATGTCGGCTTTATCCAGCTTGCCTTCTTTTTCCAGTGGAATACAGCCTGGGTCAATCCATACCAAGCTGATAATGCACAAATCGTTTGCCTGCTCTTTAGGAATAATGCCTTCAATCACGCAATCCAGAATCGCATCCGCAGTTGCCGCTTGTACTACACCACCGAACAAACCAACATCAGTGCTACCTTTTAGGGTTACTTTTGGTACGGTCATGCACACTGGACGTACCAGTTGATTAATGTCACGCACGGCAAACATGGCCGTGTGGCCTTTGCTTTGCGCCATCAAATTAGCAAATGCCTGACCCACTGGGCCATCTACCGCACCGATTAGAATTTCCGGCATGGCAGCTGTGACGTCTTTACCTTCGCTGAAAACGGTTGCTTCACCTGCTTTAAAAATGATTTTTGACATAAGAAATCCTTAATATTGAAAAAAGAAAAGACTGAATAAAAATGAATTTATTCAAGTGAATAGAATTAATCTGATGAGACGTGATTTTATAGAATCACCCCGCTTAAGGCAATTTTAAGCCGATTTTAATTTGGCGTAATTAAGTGCCTAACTGCATATCCACATGCCAGATTCCTGCATCCAGATAGGGTGTGCCACATACTTGAAAACCGGCTTTCTCATAAAATGGTATGGCATGCGTTTGCGCTGACAAATGTATCGTCAAGATCCCTTGCTGCTGGTAATAAATCACGCTTTGCTGAAGCAGCGCCATGCCTACACCTTGATGACGCCAGCGACGCATCACCGCCATGCGGCCTATGCTGCCATCCCCCAGAAGTCGCGCGCAGCCTATAGGCTCTCCTTGATGCGTCACTGCCATCAGGTGCTGCGCTGACGCATCCAAACCATCCCACTCTAGCGCAACAGGTACTTTTTGCTCTTTAACAAACACTGCCTCTCGCACCGTCCGCAATTGCTCTGCGTGCGTTTGCCAAGTGACAGTCTGTAAGGTGAATGGTTGATTCAAAGTTTTAGGGATATGATTCAGTTTTGCAAATTAGAGTTATGGTTTAGACTTGCAGCCCATGCCAGTAACAGGCATTATGCTGGTTGTTTATTTGTTATTTCATCATCAATAAGGTTAATTATGCAAAAATATTTAACAACATTAGGCCGCATTTTACTGGCGCAAATTTTTCTGGTTCAAGTTGTTGCGCTCATCATTAACTTCATGAACAATCCTAACGGTTATCAAGAATACCAAGCAGGTTTAGGCAGCTTGGGTTTACCTGGCATTTTCGCGCCATTGATTATTCTGATTAATCTGGTGGGTGGTTTAGCACTTTTCTTAGGCTATAAAACCAAAGGCGTAGCACTGGCGATGACAATCTATGTGATTGCACTGATTTTCTTGCTCAATTTGCCATTGCTGCAATATTTGGCGATTGCCGGTGGTTTGCTAATCCTTTACGCTAATCCTAACACTGCTTGCAGTCTGGATAATTGTAAAAAGTCTGCATAAATTTTTATATCGGCATTCTATGCATAAAACGGCGCACTCACACGGATGCGCCGTTTTTTATTCCCACTCCAAAGCCGGGTATATGGTGTTCACATTACGCCGATTAGCGATATCAAATAGTACCCATTTATCTTTTTCACTTGCAGCTGCTGTATCCATGGCTTTTTCCATGCCTTCATTCTGCTTGATATTGGCACGAATATCGCTGAGCAACAGGTTCAAATAACGCTGCGCGTTGTTTATGGCTGTCACACCGTCTGCTGTATTCGGGCCGTGACCTGGTACTACTTGCGCATATTTCTGTGCTTTAAACTTTTCCAGCTCTGTAATCAAACCTTTTATATCTGCCTCCACCACAGGTGTGCGCTCTATAAACAGTAAATCCCCGGTAAATAATGTATTGGTCTTGCTATCCACCACGGAAATATCGGTGTTGGTATGTGCTTGCGGGTGTGCAGTTAACACTAATTTTCGATTCCCTAAATCCAGTTCTAGTGTAGTTTTTACAATGAGCGTAGGCATAATCTGCTCGCTACCTTTGGCGTCATCGTGCAGAAATTTGGCATTGAGTCTGTCGTACTGCTCATGACGAGCATGCATCGCACCTGCCAGTTTGTCATGTCCTACATACTGTGGCTTATCTGCCGCAAAGGCTGCATTGCCATAAATATGATCAGGATGCACATGCGTGTTGATCACATACAGTACCGGCAACGGTGTGACTTTTCGTATAGCCTCTCGCAACTGCTTGCCTACTTTGAGGCTGCCACCGGTATCAATCACTGCAACACCTTTACTTCCCACAACAAAGCTCGTGTTGCAGATATCCCCCTGATAACCAGTATCAATATCGAGATGTTGACCAAAGTGCACATAAACACCTTCACTTACATTTTTCACCGTAAAATCTGATGCTGCACTTGCTGATGCCGGCCTTACACCCAAACCCAAAGTCAGCATTGCCAGCATACTCATGGTTATCATTAAATTACGCATACAACGTTCCTTGAATTTTGGATACAGATTAAAATGAATCGGCTTTTGAAATTATTTGTTTAAACGTGAGTCACACAAATTAAGTTTTTACCACTTCAGGATATTACTATGAATCAAGCTTCAACACGTTACACAAAAACTGCGGTGATTTTGCACTGGCTGATTGCGCTTGGTATTTTCGCCATGTTTGCACTAGGCTGGTATATGAGCGAGTTGCCAAAAGATGCGCCCAAGCAAATTGCTTATGATTTATTCGACTGGGGCATTTATACCTGGCGACTGAGTGAAGAAGCCAGTCCTAGAACTTTCTACTTTAACCTGCATAAATCCATCGGTGTTACTTTATTGGGGTTAATTATTATCCGCGTGCTATGGCGTATCACACATCAACCACCTGCTCTCCTATCATCATATAAAACATGGGAAAGAAAACTCGCGACAGGCACGCATCACCTACTGTATCTGCTGATGATCTCCATGCCTGTGAGTGGCTTAATCATGGCAGTGAGCAGTAAATACGGCGTGAAATGGTTCGGCATCGATTTTATCGGTGGCCTAGACAACACACCATTGCGAGAAGCCTTTAAGGAAGTACATGAAGTGATTGGCGCCATCATTTTATTGGTGTTGATCCTGCATATTTTGGGCGCGCTCAAGCACAAATTTATTGATAAAGATGACACGATGAAACGCATGACGTTGAAATAGCACTTTATCAAACAAAAAAGCCCATCACGTGATGGGCTTTTTTATGCAATTATTATCGGTCCGGACCGTCTTCCACGATTTCACCACTTAATGCATCACATTCGATTTCCCAAGTCTTAGCATCCTTGCCTTGAATATCTATGTCAAACAGCAAACGGCCATCATCGTCCTCCATTTCCACTTCTAGCACTGCACCCGGATGACGTTCCAGCGATGCTTTAATGCAGTCATTCATTTTTGTATTGTGCTGCTCTACATCCGCAATTGCCGGCCTGACATAATGACGGCTTTCTTTTTTGAACAGAATGGCACCCGCGGCACCTACACCCACCAACGCAACAGCCACTAACGCTAAAACGATTTTTTTCATGACGTGCTCCCTTTAATAAATGACTGCTGAAATAGCAGCTCAAATTTTAACGCGTTAAACGCAAGCCATTATATGACTTAAATCAACGGATTAGCGCTTGATTTAAGCTTGGTGATATTGACGGCTGTGTTGACGTACAGCAGCGAGCATCGCAGCTGCATTTTCCGGGTCAGTCCATTGGGTAATGCCATGTCCCAGATTAAACACATGGCCATGACCATGACCATAACTCGCCAGGATATTCGCGACTTCGCGTTCAATGGCCGCAGGCGTTGACAGCAGAATGGCGGGATCTAGATTACCCTGTAGTGCCACTTGATCGCCAACACGCTTGCGAGCACTGCCAATGTCCACAGTCCAATCCAATCCAAGCGCATCAGCGCCAATATCGGCCTGTGCTTCCAGCCATAACCCACCACCTTTGGTGAATACAATACTCGGCACGGTACGGCCTTCACTGCTTTTGGTCAAACCGTTGACGATTTTCTGCATGTAATTGAGCGAGAACTCAGTATAAGCATTGTGTGCCAATGCACCGCCCCAAGAGTCAAATATCATCACCGCCTGTGCACCGGCCGCAATCTGCGCGTTGAGATATTGAATTACCGTCTGCGCAGTCGTTTCCAGAATATGGTGCAGCAAATCCGGACGGGCATAAGCCATTTTTTTAGTGGTCAAAAAATCAGTGCCGCCTTTGCCCTCCACCATATAAGTGGCGAGTGTCCAGGGGCTGCCGCTAAAACCGATCAAAGGCACACGACCATTGAGCGCTTTACGGATGCTTGCAACTGCATCAAACACATATTGCAGCTTCGCCATATCAGGCACGGTAAGCGCCTGAATGTCTGCTTCCTGTTGCAGGGTGCGTTCAAACTTGGGGCCTTCACCCTCTTCAAAATATAGCCCCAAGCCCATAGCATCGGGCACAGTCAGAATATCGGAAAACAGAATAGAGGCATCTAACAGCGGATAGCGGTCTAATGGCTGAATGGTGACTTCAGTCGCGAATTCCGCGTTTTTGCACAGGCTTAAAAAACTGCCGGCATTTTTACGCGTTGCGCGATATTCAGGCAAATAGCGCCCTGCCTGACGCATCATCCAAACCGGGGTATATTCAGTGGGCTGGCGCATGAGTGCGCGCAGGAAAGTGTCGTTTTTTAATTGCGTCATGATAGCCACAGAGTTCACAGAGCGCACAGAGCTAAAAATTTATACAGACAAGTGCATTAGGCAATCTGCCTATGCTACTTATCTATACTAGATTCATCTGCGGCTAAGTTTTTTGTTAACCTGGGAGCGTTGAGGTACCCATTAAAAATTCATCAATCGCACGTGCAGCCTGACGACCTTCACGAATCGCCCAAACCACCAATGATTGACCGCGGCGCACGTCGCCCGCAGCAAATACTTTGGCTTTGCTGGTTGCGTAACAACCCTCACCGTCAGTCGTCGCTTTTGCATTGCCGCGCTGATCTTTTTCTACACCAAACACATCCAGCAGTTTTTGCACGGGTGATACGAAGCCCATTGCGAGCAGCACCAAGTCAGCCGGCATCGTGAATTCAGACCCCGGCACCTCACTCATTTTGCCGTCTTTCCATTCAACGCGTGCCGCTTTCAAGGCCACCACTTTACCGTTTTCGCCAATCAGTTCTTTGGTCGTTACTGCCCAGTCACGGTTTGCGCCTTCTTCGTGCGAGCTGGAAGTGCGCAGTTTGAGTGGCCAATTAGGCCATACCAAAGTTTTGTTCTCTTTTTCAGGTGGCTGTGGCATCAGTTCAAACTGCGTAATGCTCAAAGCACCATGACGGTTTGAAGTGCCCACACAGTCAGAACCAGTATCGCCGCCGCCAATCACCACCACGTGTTTGCCTGTAGCCATAATTTGGTCAGGAATCACATCACCTGCCACCACTTTATTTTGCGGTACCAAAAAGTCCATCGCAAAGTGCACACCATCCAGCTCGCGGCCAGGTACTGGCAAATCACGCGGCTGCTCGGCGCCGGCTGCCAGTAAAACGGCATCAAACTCTGCCAGCAAATCATCCGCCTTAATATTGTCACCGACATTCTGATTGACACGGAACTCCACACCTTCAGCCTGCATTTGCTGCATGCGGCGGTCGATATGGGATTTTTCCATTTTGAAGTCAGGAATACCATAGCGCAACAAACCACCGATACGGCTGTTTTTTTCCAGCACGACCACGCTGTGTCCTGCGCGCGCCAGCTGCTGCGCAGCGGCCAAGCCTGCCGGGCCTGAACCAACGACCGCTACCTTTTTACCGGTTTTGTTCGGGTTAATCTGCGGAGTAACCCAGTTGTTTTCCCAGGCTTTATCAATGATCGCATGTTCAATAGACTTGATACCCACTGCATCGTCATTGATGTTCAGGGTACAGGCTGCCTCGCACGGTGCAGGGCAGATACGGCCAGTGAACTCCGGAAAATTATTGGTGGAATGTAGCACATCAATAGCACCGCGCCAGTTCTGGCTGTACACCAAGTCATTCCAATCCGGAATGATATTGTTGATTGGACAGCCAGTAGTACAGAACGGAATGCCGCAGTCCATGCAGCGTGCGCCCTGTACTTTAGCTTCTTCATCTGTGAGGTGCAACACAAACTCTTTGTAATTTTTTACGCGGTCTGAGACAGGCAGATTCGCCTCTGACAGACGTTTGTATTCCATGAATCCGGTGACTTTTCCCATTATGCGGCTTCCTTACTTGCTGCTGCGGCCAATTCTGTTAAGGCGCGTTTATATTCATTCGGCATGACTTTGACAAATTTCGCACGGGCAGTTTCCCAGTTTGCGAGAATTTCCTGTGCACGTTTGCTGCCGGTGTAATTTGCATGATTTTCAACCAGTGTTTTCAGCGTCACTTCATCCGGCTGATTCAAATGCTGAATTTTGCCTACGGCAGAGTCAGCTGGCTCAACTTTTTCCAAAGCCACCATATTCATATTGCAGCGTTTGGCAAATTTGCCATCTTCGTCATACACATAAGCCACACCACCACTCATACCAGCAGCGAAATTCTGGCCTGTATTGCCTAACACGACTACGGTGCCGCCAGTCATGTATTCACAGCCGTGGTTGCCCACGCCTTCTACCACTGCGGTTGCGCCGGAGTTACGCACACAGAATCGCTCGCCAGCAACCCCGCTGAAATAGCTCTCACCTGTGGTAGCGCCGTACATGACAGCGTTACCGACAATAATGTTTTGATGTGAAATACCACGGAAACTAGCAGGCGGTTTAATCACGATACGACCACCACACAAACCTTTACCCACGTAGTCGTTACCTTCACCGGTTAAGTCAAAAGTAATGCCTTTCGCTAGGAAAGCAGCAAAACTCTGGCCTGAAGTACCGGTAAAGTTAACGTGGATAGTATCGTTTGGCAGACCATCGTTGCCGTAACGTGTTGCAATTTGATTAGATAACATGGTGCCGACAGTACGATTGGTATTGGTAATCGGTAAATCCAGCACCACTTTCTGACCGTTCTCCAGCGCTGGTTTTGCCAATTCCACCAGTGTGTTATCCAGTGCGTTCGTCAAACCATGATCTTGCACATCATTGTTTTTGCGTGACACGCTGGCTGGCATATCCGGTTGGTGGAATATTTTGCTGAAATCCAAACCGTTAATTTTCCAGTGTTCAATGCCAGCTTGCATATCGAGCAAGTCTACACGGCCAATCAGGTCATCAAACTTGGCAATGCCCATCGAGGCCATGTATTCACGCACTTCTTCTGCCACGAAGAAGAAATAATTCACTACATGCTCAGGCTGACCTGTAAAGCGTTTACGCAATTCCGGATCTTGTGTAGCCACGCCAACCGGGCAAGTATTCAAATGACACTTACGCATCATGATGCAGCCCTCAACCACCAGCGGTGCGGTAGCAAAGCCAAACTCATCTGCACCGAGTAAGGCACCAATCAGTACATCACGGCCGGTTTTCATCTGACCATCTACCTGTACCACAACGCGACCACGCAATTGGTTCAGCACCAGCGTTTGCTGTGTTTCAGACAAGCCCAATTCCCATGGCGCACCCGCGTGCTTCACTGAAGACAGTGGAGAAGCACCGGTACCGCCGTCATGGCCTGCAATCACAATGTGATCGGATTTTGCTTTTGCCACACCTGCAGCCACCGTACCCACGCCTGATTCTGAAACCAGTTTTACCGAGATTGAAGCTTTCGGGTTGGCGTTCTTCAAGTCGTGAATCAACTGCGCCAAATCTTCAATCGAATAAATATCATGGTGCGGTGGAGGTGAGATCAAACCCACGCCAGGCACTGAGAAACGCAGTTTAGCAATGTACTCACTCACTTTATGGCCAGGCAGCTGACCACCTTCACCCGGTTTTGCACCTTGGGCCATTTTAATTTGAATCTGGTCAGCATTCGCCAGATACTCAGCGGTTACGCCAAAACGACCAGAGGCCACTTGCTTAATCGCAGAGCGCATGGAGTCACCGGCTTTAAGCGGGATGTTAGCCTCAATGCGTGATTTACCAATCACATCTGCAATCGTGGTGTCTTGTGCAATCGGGAAGAAACGTTTTTGGTCTTCACCACCTTCGCCGGTATTCGACTTACCGCCAATGCGGTTCATAGCAATCGCTAGCGTTGCGTGTGCTTCTGTTGAAATAGAGCCCAATGACATCGCACCGGTCGCAAAACGTTTGACGATTTCTTTTGCTGGATCAACCGCATCCAGCGGAATCGCAGGGCCTGCCGATTTGATTTCAAACAAGCCGCGCAATGTCATATGGCGGCGTGTTTGGTCGTTAATCAGCTTCGCATATTCTTTGTAGGTTTCAAACTTGCCGGTACGCGTTGCATTCTGCAATTTTGAAATGGATTCCGGTGTCCAGGTATGCTCTTCACCGCGCACACGGAATGCATATTCACCACCCGCATCAAGACTATTGGCCAGCACCGGGTCATTGCCGAACGCTGCATTGTGCAGACGTACCGCTTCTTCAGCCACTTGCTCAAGACCGATACCTTCAATGTTGGTGGTTGTTCCGGTGAAATATTGCTCTACGAATTCGCTATTTAAACCAATCGCTTCAAAAATTTGTGCACCGCAATAAGATTGATAGGTCGAAATACCCATTTTTGACATCACTTTGTACAAGCCTTTGCTTACTGCTTTTACAAAATTTTTGTTACCTTGGTAGCTATCTGCCGTCATGCCTTTTATGGTTTCAAAGGTAAGCCAAGGACAAACCGCCTCGGCACCATAACCTGCCAGCAATGCAAAATGGTGCACTTCACGCGCTGAACCGGTATCTACCACCAAGCCTGTGCTGGTGCGCAAACCTGCTTTTACCAAATGCTCATGCGTGGCTGAACATGCCAGCAATGCCGGGATTGCAATACGTGATGCGTTTACGGCACGGTCTGACAGAATCAGAATGTTAAAGCCATCTTGTACCGCTTTTTCTGCTGCACTCGTGATGTTGGCAATCGCCGCTGCCATGCCATCCTTACCTTGCTCGGCAGGGTAGGTAATATCCAGCACCAATGATTTATATTGGCCATCGGTAAATTTGGCAATGGATTTTAACTGTTCCAGCTCATCCAGCATCAAGACTGGCTGACTGGCTTCCAAGCGCATAGGTGGCTTGGTTTCATCAATGCCCAGCAAGTTAGGTTTAGGGCCAATGAATGTCACCAAAGACATCACCAACTCTTCACGAATCGGGTCGATTGGGGGATTCGTCACTTGCGCGAACAGCTGTTTGAAGTAGTTGTACAAGACTTTTGGTTTAGCTGACAGCACCGGCAGTGCAGCATCATTCCCCATAGAGCCAATGGCTTCTTCGCCGGCTTGCACCATAGGCTGCAGCAGAAACTTAACGTCTTCTTGCGTGTAACCAAAAGCTTGCTGTGAATCAAGCAGGCTGGCAGACATCTCCAGTGTAGCGTCTACCTTAGGCATATCGCTCAGGAAATAGCGCGATTGCTCGATCCAATCTTTATAAGGTTTGGCGGTAGCTAGCTGCTGCTTCACTTCTGCATCATCAATAATGCGGCCTTGCAGGGTATCAATCAGCAGCATTTTTCCTGGTTCTAAACGCCATTTCTTAACGATTTTTTCTTGCGGGAATGTGAGCACACCCATTTCTGAAGCCATCATCACCAAGTCATCCTCAGTGACCAGATAACGTGCTGGGCGCAGGCCGTTTCTGTCCAGCGTTGCTCCGATCATGTTGCCGTCAGTAAACGCTACGGCAGCTGGACCATCCCACGGCTCCATCAATGCCGCGTGATATTCATAGAAGGCGCGACGCTCATCATCCATGAGGTAAGCACCGCTGGCATCTTTCGCACCCCATGCTTCAGGAATCAGCATCATCATGGCGTGCGGCAGGCTGTAACCACCGGCCACCAACAGCTCTAGACAGTTATCAAAACACGCAGAGTCAGACTGGCCTTCGGCAATCAATGGCCAGAGCTTGTCTAAATCCTCACCCAGCACAGCAGATCGCATGGCTTCATGACGCGCAGCCATCCAATTCACGTTACCCTGCACCGTGTTAATTTCACCGTTATGCGCAATCATGCGGAACGGGTGCGCCAAATCCCAAGCGGGGAAGGTGTTGGTTGAGAAACGCTGGTGCACCAAGGCAAGCGCTGAAACCACGCTCTCGTCTTGCAAGTCTTTGTAGTACACGCCCACTTCGTTCGCGAGCAGCATGCCTTTGTAAACAATGGTGCGTGATGACAATGAAGGCATATAGAACGCTGCATTATCTTGCAAGTTAAGCGCAGATACTGCATGTTCGATACGTTTTCGAATCACAAAAAGTTTGCGCTCGAATACGGTTTGATCGGTCACTGAGCTGGCAATGAATACCTGACGCATGGTCGGCTCAACATCGCGTGCCGCTTGTGCAATATTACTGTTATCTACCGGCACATCGCGCCAGCCCAGCAACACTTGATTTTCTTCCGCAATGATTTTCGTGAACAGCGCTTCACAAGCAGCGCGATTTTTTGCGTCTTGCGGCAAAAATACGTTGCCCACTGCATATTGACCTGCTGCAGGCAACTCAATATTGAGTTTCGCAGCCTCATTACGCATAAATGCATCAGGCAACTGCATCAATAAGCCAGCACCATCGCCCAATTTGGGGTCGTAACCGGTAGCACCGCGGTGCGTCAAATTAGTGAGCAGCTCCAAGCCCTTGCTCACGATATCGTGACTTTTCTTGCCCTTGATATGCGCTACAAAGCCCACACCACAAGCATCGCGCTCGTTGGATGGGCGATACAAACCTTGCGCAGCAGGTTGATGCCCTGCATGTGCGGCATGTACATTTTTAGCAGTTACGGAGGTGGTTTCTAAACCAATTGAGTTGCTTAATTCTGATGCCATATTATCTAATCACGAAACATTTAGCGGAACCTTCAATTTTACCGCTAAATGTCTGTGAGTTCAATAAGATAGAAGGGATGTTGCGGATTATTTTTTGTGCTACTTGTTTACTTACTATTCAACCTGATCAAACTTCGAGCCAATTAAACTTCTAGTTGGTCAAGCTTTTAGCCAACCTTGAATTAAAACCAAGACTTGGTTTAGTTTTGTCAGGCTTACAGTTGCGCAAACGCTTTTTTAGCTGCCGCAATCGTAAACGCAATATCTTCATCACTGTGCGCAATTGATACAAAACCTGCCTCAAATGCTGATGGGCCAAAGTAAATACCCGCGTCCAGCATCAGATGGAAGAATTTATTGAATTTTTCTTTATCGGTGAGCATCACTTCTGCAAAACTGTTGGGGCATCCCGCACTGAAATAGAGGCCGAACATTCCGCCCACATTTTGCGCACTAAACACCACGCCCGCTTCCTTGGCAGCGGCAACCAGACCATCCACCAGCATTTTGGTTTGCACTGTTAGCTTGTCATGAAAACCAGGCGCCTGAATTTGTTTTAATGTCGCCAAGCCCGCAGTGACCGCTACCGGATTACCAGACAGCGTGCCCGCCTGATACACCGCACCCAAAGGCGCTAAGCATTGCATGATGTCTTTGCGGCCGCCAAACGCGCCCACCGGCAAACCGCCACCAATGACTTTGCCCAGGGTGGTCATATCAGGCTTAATGCCATACAAAGCTTGTGCACCGCCTAGGTGCACTCTGAAACCTGTCATTACTTCATCAAAAATCAACACGGTGCCATGCTTGGTGCAAAGCTCGCGTAGCGTTTTTAAAAAGTTCATGTGCGGCACCACCAGATTCATGTTGCCAACGACAGGCTCAATAATGACACAGGCAATTTCATCGCCCACCTTGGCAAATAACTCCTGCAATTGCGCCGTATTGTTATATTCCAACGTCAGGGTATGCGCAGCCACTTCCGGTGGCACCCCCGCTGAGCTAGGCTCACCAAATGTCAGCAGACCGGAACCGGCCTTCACTAGCAAAGCATCTGAGTGACCGTGATAGCACCCCTCAAACTTTACAATCTTGCTGCGCTTGGTAAAGCCACGCGCCACACGAATCGCACTCATGGTAGCTTCGGTGCCGCTGCTGACTAGCCGCACTTGCTCCATGCTCGGCACTAGTTTGTTAATAAGTTCAGCAATTTCCAATTCCAAGCCAGTTGGCGCGCCAAAAGAAAGGCTATTGGCCGCCACTTCTTGGACCGCTTTAATGACCTCAGGATGGGCATGACCTAGAATCATTGGGCCCCAGGAATTGATGTAGTCGATATATTCCTTGCCGTCCACATCCCACAATTTAGAACCCAAGCCCTTTTTGAAAAAAACCGGCGTACCGCCTACGCTGCGGAATGCACGTACCGGAGAATTGACGCCGCCTGGAATAAGCTGCTGAGATTTTTCAAATAATTGCTGATTGCGAGATGTCATATTTCTTCTTTCAAGGTACTTTGTAATGGTCTTGTGTCATTAAATCGATCCCGCATTCGAGACCTTCTATCCATGCGATAAACTGGCTTACCATCGCCTTGCCCACAAATGGTCGACCATGCTGCGGCACGATGGATTCAATATCCAGAGTACGCACCATGTTTGCCCAAAAACGGCAGGCTTTGTTGGACGTCATATAGCGACGATGAAAACCTAGCATCGCCGGCAAATGCGCATTAAAGTCAGTCACCGGCTCTACAGCCAAATCCGCCGACACCAATGATGCGCCTAAATCACCGGAAAACAAGATTTTACTGGCAACATCATAAAACTGGAAATTACCTTCGGAATGCAGAAAATGTGCGGGTAACGCCTTAATAATGGTGTTGCCTAGCTGTATGTCCATACCCGCATCTGGAATGCCGATAATACGGTTATCCGTATTGCCAACACCACAAAAGTGCGGCAGAAAACGCTCCCAAATCGCTGGCGCTAGTACCTTGCATTCCGTACCCACCATCCACTTATTGATCGAGGCCACAATATCCGGATCCTGATGTGAAGCCAATATGTATTCTAATTTGCGGAAATTAAAATATTTCCCCATACCCACCATCAAGGCGTTATAAGTCATATTGCCACCCGGATCAATCAGCGCACCATGCCCATCGGTCACAATCAGAAATTGATTGGATTGCACCGCCTCTGATGACGATTTATCCGCTAAATCATTGAATACAATACAAACATGACTGCCGTTGTTAAATAGCTCTTTAGCCATCATCCACCCCCTTAAAAGCGAAAGCGGATTGTTTCATGAAGACTAAACCGACTATTTAATGCATATCAAATATTTTAGAGAAATCCTGGGCTGTATGTGCTATTTGCTGTGCATTATTGTTTACATTGAACAGCGCACCTACGATTGCCACAGCGCCTGCACCTGCCTGCACCGCTAAAGGCGCGTTCTGTAGCGTGATACCGCCAATCGCCACCAGAGGAATTTTGGTCTTTTCTTTAGCTTGCACAAACAGGCTTAATGGCGCCACAGGCGCATTGGGTTTAGTACCTGAGGCAAAACATGCGCCAAAAGCAGCATAATCTGCACCCGCTGCTGCTGCTGCCAAGGCCAAATCCAAACGGTTATAACAAGAGGCACCTAAGATTTTATCTGACCCCAAACGGGCTCGCGCCGCAGCCAAATCGCCATCGTCTGCTCCCAAATGTACGCCATCTGCATCTAAGGTAAGGCAAAGCTTAATGGAGTCGTTAATAATGAGCGGCGTGTGATACTGCCTGCACAAGGGCAACAGCAAACGCGCCTGCTGCGTCTGCAGCTTATGATCAGCACGCTTGTTGCGATACTGCAGCACATTGATACCGCCCTGCAGAGCCGCTTCTACTTTGGCCAGCAAAATGTCCGTATTTTCTTCATCGGGCGTAATCGCATACACGCCTCGAATCACAGCTTTGTGTTGCATGGAATCGGCCTAGTGTGCTTTTACGCTGCCATCACCGGGATTAATCGCGGGGTCTTCTTCATCACGCGCCCAGAACATGCGGTCAGGAATATACTGCCCCATACCAGGTCTGAAGCCGTTTTTAAGGGTTTGCCAGGTGTACTCCTGCGCTTCCAGCACGGCATCCTCAATGCTCAAACCATGCGCCATACATGCAGCAATCGCGCTGGTCAACGTACAGCCAGAGCCATGATAGCTCCCTGGCAGACGCTCCCATTTATAGGCTTTAATCAGCTTATCTTCGCCATATAGCGTATTGGTCACTTCCTGCGTGCGCTCGTGCGTACCGGTAATCAGCACATATTCACTGCCCATGCCAAGTAAACGCGCTGCAGCCTCATCCAAAGAGGTCAGCGACAATTCTTCCGTATCATCATTAAAGGCAAAACGTCTTGCCTCTAAGCTATTTGGCGTAATCAAAGTGGCCTGCGGGAAGAGCAGCTCTATCATGGCATCCATCATTTCTTCGCTGGACAAATCATCACCACGCCCGGAAGTTAAAATTGGGTCAATCAACAGCGGCACATCCGGATAATCGGCCATAATCTCCGCAATCACAGCGACATTCTCTACCGAACCCAACAGCCCTAGCTTGAACGCAGACACCTGCACATCTTCCAGAATAGCGCGCGCCTGGTCGTTCACCCACTCAGAATCCATGGCCAGGACACCATCAACACCGACCGTATCTTGAGCCGTAATTGCCGTGACCACTGACAAAGGATGGCAGCCGATACTGGCAAAGGTCAAAATATCTGCCTGCAAACCCGCGCCGCTGCTTGGGTCGGTGCCGGCAAAAGTCATTACTGAAGGGGGTACTAGATTAGCCATAATTTTAATCACTGAATTAGTTGGAGCGGGTGACGGGAATCGAACCCGCGTATCGAGCTTGGGAAGCTAGCGTTCTACCATTGAACTACACCCGCGAAGCTCAATTTTACTTTATTTTGCCCTGCATCTGTTATCCGCTTCTGCTGGACTAAAACTCCAACGGGTTCACATCAACCGCCCAGCGCACTTTGTTGGCAAGTTTACTGGCGCGCATCTTTAGCACCAGCTGCCTGAGTACACCATGCAATACCGAGCGTTGCTTCGCCTGCAATAAAATATAACCGCGCTCCATCCCTTTCAAGCGCTCCATCTGCGGGCGCACCGGGTCGTATACCAGCACCTGGTCACTTAAACTACGTGCATGCGCAAACGTCAGCTGCAAGAACTGCTGCACCCAGCTGTAATCGTTCGCTTCGGCGCGTAGCAGGGCGGTGAATACATACGGGGGAAACTGCATCTGTTCGCGCTCTTGCAACAACACATTGGCATAACTTTCATAATCCTGTTTACGCAGTGCATTGAACAAAGCATGGTCAGGAAACTGTGTTTGAATCATCACCTGCCCAGCCTTGTCGGCACGCCCGGCACGACCAGCCACTTGCATCAGCTGTGCGAATAGGCGCTCACTCGCCCGAAAATCCGGGCTGTGCAGGGCGCTATCCGTATCGATCACGCCTACCAAGGTTAAATTAGGGAAGTCATGGCCTTTGGCCAGCATTTGCGTGCCCACCAAAATATCAATTTCCTGATTGTGCACTTTATCCAGAATTTCCAGCAGCGCGTCTTTACGACTAACGCTGTCACGGTCTACTCGTGCAATACGCGCACTCGGCAGCAACTGCGCCAGCGTCTGTTCTAGGCGCTGTGTTCCATGACCGGTAGGGTGCAAGTCTGCATCGCCACAACTTGGGCATTGATGTGGAATACGCTGCTCATGACCACAGTGATGACAGCGCAGCTTACGTTGGCCGAGATGGACCACTAGACGACTACTGCAGCGCGAGCAAGGCGCTATCCAATGGCAGGCAGCGCACAGCAACACCGGTGAATAACCGCGGCGATTGATAAACAGCAATGACTGTTCTTTACGTTCCAACCTTAATTTAAGGGCACTAATCAATTGCGGAGTTAAGCCATGCTGCAAATTAACTTTAGTGGTATCAACACAATCAATCTGCGGCAGCTGCGCGGCAGAAACTGCCCGCTGTCGGAGGCGCAGCAAACCATAACGGCTAGCCTGATTTTGGTTAACAGTCGCGTTGTACCAGGTTTCCAAAGATGGCGTGGCCGAGCCAAGCACTACAGGAATATTCAAACGCTTGGCGCGCACCATGGCCACATCACGCGCGTGGTAACGCATGCTATCCTGCTGCTTGTAAGATGCATCATGCTCTTCATCGATGATGATGAGCTTCAAATTCAGCATCGGTGTGAAAATGGAAAGTCGTGTGCCTATCACGATTTTCGCCACACCAGACTGCGCCAGCTGCCAGTGATGTAAGCGCTCGCTTTCGCTCAAATTGCTGTGCAGACTTACGAGCGGATATTCTGGCAAGCGGCTTCTGAAACGTGCTTCCAATTGTGGCGTCAGGTTAATTTCTGGTACCAGCACCAATACCTGTGCTTCTGACTGCTGCAATATTTGCTGAATTAAACGAATATAAACCTCAGTCTTGCCACTGCCAGTAATACCATTAATTAACCATGGTTGGTATTGATTGGCTTGGACATTGATGCTCTGCACTGCCTGCAATTGCTCATCATTCAATTGCGGCTCGGCAGCATCAGGGATGGCCATTTGCCGTTGCAAGACCAGCACTTGTTCACAGCTGGCAAAACCTAATTCAACTAATGCTTTAGCTGCTTTGCGCGCAGTGCTAGATATTTCATCTAATTCTGCTTCCGTCAGCTTGGATGATGCTTTGAGAGCCACCAACACACTCTGCAATACTTTTTGCCGTTTGGGTAAATCTTCAATCTCGGCTGCAAGCCCTGCCGGCGTTAAGTGATAGCAATATTGTTTACGCGATACAGCAGGGGCTATCTGGCGCAGCCGTGCCGGCAGTGCCGCCAATAGCGCCTGACCAAGAGGATACTGATAATACTCGGCACTGAATTTAATCAGTGCCATTAACTCCTCGCTCAATGGCGGTTCATCAATAAAAACACGTGCTACGGGTTTGAGCTTCTCTAACGGAACATCGCTGGTTTCTGCAAGCGCCATGACGATACCGATTTGATTGCGATTGGCGAATGACACCAGAACACGCTGCCCAATTTGCGGGCTTAGCGCTTCATTTGCGTCATCATTATTTAAATAGTCAAACAAACGATCTAGAGGCACATCAAGTGCTATTTTCAGTATGGGAGTGGCCAATTTATTTCTTAGCTATATGTTTAAAGAAAAAAAGACTGCTGTGGGTTAAAATAGCGTTTTTAGCATTATATGCACTGACTGTGAAAACACATCTTACCCAATTATTAACTCAAGCCGCAAAAACAATTGCGCCCGAATTAAGCAACCTGAATATTGTGCTGGAGCGCCCAAAATCTGCAGAGCATGGTGATTTTGCGACCAATCTAGCCATGATTTTGGCAAAGCCGCTCAAACAAAATCCACGCCTTATCGCCACACAAATCATTGATGCGCTGCCAGCCAGTGACTACATCGCTAAAATGGAAATTGCCGGAGCCGGATTCATTAATTTCTTTCTGAATACCCAATCCAAGCAGGCGGTTGTAAAAGAGGTTTTAAAAGCGGGAGATGCGTTTGGCCGCAACAACAGCGGCAATGGTCAAAAAGTACAGGTTGAATTTGTCTCTGCCAACCCGACAGGCCCACTGCACGTGGGGCATGGTCGTGGTGCGGCAGTGGGCGATTGTCTGGCACGTCTGCTCGATGCCAACGGCTGGAATGTCACACGTGAGTTTTATTACAACGATGCCGGTGCGCAAATCGACAACCTCACCATTTCAGTATTGGCGCGCTGCAAGGGCATCTCCACCGAACACGAAAGCTTTCCGCAAGATGGTTATCGCGGCGAATACATTAATGATATTGCAGCTGCGTTTCTCGCCAAACACACGGTAATTGCCGACGATATTGAGGTCACTGCGAGCGGCGATATCAACGATCTAGAATCCATTCGCGCATTCAGTGTGGCTTATCTGCGCCATGAACAAGATCTGGATTTGAAAGCTTTTAAAATCAACTTCGACGTGTTTTCGCTGGAAAGTGCGCTCTACAAAAATGGCAAAGTTGAACAAACCGTTCAGGCACTGATTGACAGCGGCCGCACCTATGAAGAAAACGATGCCTTGTGGCTGAAAACGACCGATTTTGGCGATGACAAAAACCGCGTCATGCGTAAAACCGATGGTGGCTATACCTACTTCGTGCCCGATGTGGCCTACCATGCCGAGAAATGGGCGCGTGGTTTTGTGCGCGTCATCAACGAGCAGGGCGCAGACCATCACAGCACCATCACCCGCGTGCGCGCAGGTTTGCAAGCTCTAAATATCGGCATTCCACACGGTTGGCCAGAGTACGTGCTGCACCAAATGGTGACCGTAATGCGTGGCGGTGAAGAAGTAAAACTCTCCAAACGCGCCGGCAGTTATGTCACCCTGCGTGACTTGATTGAAGAAGTGGGCTGTGACGCCACACGCTACTTTCTGGCGGCGCGTCGTGCTGATTCTCAACTGGTATTTGATATTGATTTGGCGCGCAGTCAAAGCAACGATAACCCGGTGTATTACATTCAATATGCCCATGCCCGTATCTGCAGTGTGCTGAGCCAGTGGGATGGCAATCCTGACAATCTGATACACACGGATTTAAGCCCGCTCACGAATGCGCATGAAACTGCATTGATGCAGCGCTTGAGCGAATATCCTGAGGTTGTGAATGGCGCTGCAACCGATTTGGCGCCACACACTGTAGCCAATTATCTGAAGGAGCTGGCAAGTGATTTGCACAGCTACTACAACGAATATAAATTTTTGATTGATGATGAGCCAGTGAAATTGGCACGTCTGAGTCTGATTCGCGCCACACAGCAAGTGCTGAAAAATGGTATGTATTTACTCGGGGTAGAAGCCAAGCAAAAAATGTAATTTAATTTTAATTATAAAAAAGCAAACGTATTCATTGAATCAAAAGTAAGGAAATGTCATGAGCAGAGATTACAAACCTAGTCCGGAACGTGCTAAAAGTTCAAGTAAAGGCAGCCCGTTTTTTTCAGGTTTAATGGTGGGTGTTCTGCTGGGTGTAGGCGCATCGCTCGCAGTAGTAATGTATATCAAAGGTGGTGAGAGCCCATTTTCTGATTTAACCAACACTAAAAAACCACTGGCTGTGCAAATTGCCGAAGACGCGAAAAAGGCCGCAGAAACCGAACAAACGCAACAAGGTGCTTCAGACAGTCAAGGTGATAGTGCTAAGTTTGACTTTTATACCATTCTGCCAGGCAGTGAGAGCAAAATCAGCACAGACGACATCAATCTCAAAAATGAACAACCGCAGCAGCTAGCACCGCCCAGTTATTATTTGCAAGTTGGCGCCTTTCAAACTGAAGCCGAAGCCGACAACATGAAAGCCAAACTGGCCCTGCAAGGTTTTGAGGCAGTGGTGCAAACCGCTACGATTCCTGAAAAAGGCGTATGGCATCGAGTACGCGTAGGGCCACTCAGCAATTTGGATGAAATTAACAAAACCAAGAATGATTTGGCTGCCAATGGTTTTAAAACTGATTTAATTAAAATCAGCAACGAAAACCAATAACAGAAATGACGGTCATTACCAATTGAAATGATTTCAGGTATAAACCATTTTAGCTGTCAGCCGGTATGAAAATAGATACGTTATGCACTGGTGTTACCCATTAAATCAATTAACAAAATTAACGCGCTAAAGGAAAATCAATGAAAAAGTTACTCTCAGCTTTATTAATGCTGGCAAGTTTTAATGTACTTGCTGCTGATCCGCAAATGGGTAAAGATTTTGACAGAACTGCACAAGCAATTGCTAACGAAAACCCGAATAAAATCGAAGTGATTGAGCTGTTTTGGTATGGCTGCGGTCACTGCCACAATATGGAAGCTCCCCTCAACGCGTGGGTAAAAAAGCTACCGGCCGATGTGGCCTTTAAACGTGTGCCGGGCTTACCAAATCAATCTTGGGCACCTATGGCTAAAACTTACTACGCACTGGAAACATTAGGCTTGCTGGACAAACTGCACACCCCTTTATTTGAGGCGATTCATAAACAAAAAGCACTGAATCCAACTGACGAAAAAGCAGCCATCGACTGGGTAACCAAGCAAAGTGGTCTGGATAAAATTAAAGTGGAAGATGCTTTCAATTCATTTTCTACCAATGCTAATCTAAAACGTGCCGCCAATATTTTCCGTGCATCTGGTGCAACCGGCGTGCCAAGTCTGGTGATTAACGGCCAGTTCATTACCTCAAGCACCATGGCGGGTAATAACGACTTGGCATTGAAAACTGCGGACTACATCATCACCAACATTCGTGCTGACAAAGCCAAAAAATAATTTCTCTGCAGCGCAATAGCAGCCCGTTTTAGCTTCGCATAAAACGGGCTTTTTTATAACCTTCTTCAGTGAGACATGCGATGAAAGTTTTCATTACCGGTGCATCCAGCGGCATAGGGCAGGCGTTAGCACTTGAATATGCAGACCGATATAAAAATGAAAAAACCATGATAGGCATAGTCGCCAGAAGAAGTGAGCACTTACAAAATTTGCAAACTACCTTACAAGCACAACCCAACATCAGCTGCCTTATCTATGCAGTGGATGTGCGTGACCACGCTGCCTTAGCCAGAGCCGCAGCAGACTTTATGCAGCAGCATGGAACGCCGGATGTCGTCATTGCCAACGCTGGGGTGAGCAGCGGAACGCTGACGGAGCAACAGGAAGACATTGCAGCGTTTCAGGCCGTAATGGACATTAACGTCATGGGACTGGTGCATACGTTTCAGCCATTTATCGGCGCCATGCGTAAAAACGGAGGCGGACAGCTGGTCGGTATTGCCAGCGTTGCAGGTGTGCGTGGGCTGCCAGGTGCAGGCGCTTACAGCGCCTCCAAGGCAGCTGCCATTGCTTATCTGGAAAGTCTGCGCGTAGAAATGCTGCATCACAATATTGCCGTCACCACCATCGCACCAGGTTATATCCGCACACCCATGACCGATATCAACACTTACAACATGCCATTTTTAATGGACGTCAATGTTGCAGCGAAAAAATTTGTCACGGCGATTCAACACAAACAGCGCTTTGTAGTGATTCCTTGGCAAATGGGTTGGGTAGCTAGACTGATGCGGCTGATTCCACCGATGCTGTGGGATTTGCTGGCGAAAAACGCGCCGCATAAACCAAGAATTGATGTGGAATAGCATTAGCTATAGATTCAGGTTGATGACCATAAAAACCTTATTAACCACCGATAGACGCCGATGCACGTCGTTAAACGAGGCAAAACAAAGCAGCTAAGCAACTTTACAGCTTAACTGCCGCGTTGTTTCATACACTCGCATTCAAGGACTTGGTTTAATCGGCGTTTATCGGCGGTAAATGAAAGACTTCTAGCGAATAATCGGTTTGTAACGAATGCGTTTAGGTCTTGCGGCATCCTCACCCAAACGTTTACGCTTGTCTGCCTCATATTCCTGATAATTGCCGTTAAAGAATGTCCACTGTGAATCGCCCTCTGCGGCCAGAATGTGCGTGGCAATTCGGTCCAAGAACCAGCGATCATGTGAAATCACCAGCACGGAACCGGCAAACTCCAGCAATGCGTCTTCCAATGCACGCAGGGTTTCCACATCCAAATCATTGGAAGGCTCATCCAGCAGCAGTACGTTGCCGCCAGATATCAGCGTTTTGGCAAGATGCAGACGCCCACGTTCGCCGCCTGACAGCTGCCCAACAATTTTCTGCTGATCAGCACCTTTGAAATTGAAGCGGCCAATATAAGCGCGTGACGGCGTTTCGTAACGACCTACCTGCAAAATATCAGACCCGCCTGAAATTTCCTCAAACACGGTTTTATCTGACGCAAGCGCATCGCGGCTTTGATCAACATACGCCAGTTTAACCGTTTGCCCGATTTTGACTTCACCGCTATCGGGTTGTTCTTTGCCGGTAATCATTTTGAATAGGGTTGATTTACCTGCGCCGTTCGGACCAATAATGCCGACGATGGCCCCCGCTGGAATGCTGAAGCTTAAATTATCCATCAGCAGGCGATCGTTGAATGCCTTGCTGACATTGCTAAATTCAATGACCTGATCACCCAGACGCTCACCCGCAGGAATGAAAATTTCCTGAGTTTCATTGCGTTTTTGATACTCCGCACTCGCCAATTCTTCATAACGGGCAATACGCGCCTTGCTTTTAGCTTGGCGCGCCTTAGGATTTTGGCGCACCCATTCCAATTCTGTATTCAGAGCTTTACGTCGTGCAGACTCTTGCGATTCTTCCTGCGCCAGACGCGCTTCTTTTTGCTCCAACCAGCTGGAATAATTGCCTTTCCAAGGAATACCTTCACCACGATCCAGCTCTAAAATCCATTCTGCAGCATTATCGAGGAAGTAGCGATCATGCGTCACGGCCACTACAGTCCCTGGGAAGCGAACAAGAAACTGTTCCAGCCATTCCACTGATTCAGCATCCAAGTGGTTAGTCGGTTCGTCCAGTAACAGCATATCCGGTTTAGACAGCAGCAATTTACACAGCGCAACACGGCGTTTTTCACCACCGGACAAAGGGCCGATTTTGGCATCCCAAGGCGGCAAACGCAGCGCATCGGCTGCGATTTCCAATTGATGTTCCACATCACTGCCGCTGGCTGCGATGATATTTTCATATTTAGCTTGTTCTTCCGCCAGCTTGTCAAAATCAGCGTCCGGCTCTGCATAAGCGGCGTAAATCTCTTCCAGCTTTTGCTTGGCCTGCATCACCTGACCCATGCCGGATTCGACCTCTTCACGCACCGTTTTATTGGCATCCAGCTGTGGCTCCTGTGGCAAGTAGCCAATTGAAATATTGGGCTGCCATTGCACTTCACCTTCAAACTCTTTATCAGCACCCGCCATGATGCGCAACACGGTGGATTTACCAGCACCGTTCAGACCGAGCAGACCGATTTTTGCACCTGGAAAAAATGATAGAGAAATGTCTTTGATAATCTGCTTTTTAGGCGGAACAATTTTGCTCACGCGGAGCATGGACATTACATATTGAGCCATGATAAAACTTCTAACTTGATTAAAAACGAAAGCTTAACAGAAACCAAGCGAATCAAGATAGCCAAGCGTCCAGCGCGTATAATGGCTTCAACAAAACTTAACTGGAACATCATGGCACTGAAATCCACTATTTACAAAATCGACCTGCAAATTGCGGATATGGATCGACATTATTACGCCAACCACAATCTGACATTGGCACGGCATCCTTCCGAAACCGATGAACGTTTAATGGTGCGGCTGATTGCTTTCATACTCTATGCGAATGAGGCGCTAAGCTTTGGTAAAGGTTTAAGCGATGATGAAGAGCCCGATTTATGGCAAAGGGATCTCACCGGTGCCATTGAGCTGTGGATTGATGTAGGCTTACCCGATGAGCGTGAGATACGCAAAGCCTGCGGGCGCTCCACGCAAGTTGTGGTGGTGCTCTACGGTGGCAGGGTTGCCGATATGTGGTGGGATAACAATAGCAAAGCGCTACTGAAACTGGATAATCTTACGGTCATCAACCTGCCGGATACGCAGGAAATTGCAGATATCGCCGCACGCGGCATGGAAATCAGTGCCACGATTCAGGATAAGCAAATCTTGCTCGGGCATAGCAGCGGCAGTGTAGAAATGAATCCGGTACTGTTGAAACGCACTAATGACTAAAGCTAGTGGGCAACAAAGTGCCGTATGATTTTAATCAATCCACATTAACATCGCTTGGTATAAAGTAAGCTCGAATGTTTACTAGATCAGATAAATCAGGGGATTAATATGCAGGCAGAAGTAAGCAAGTTATCTCAAAAATCACTTCAGGATATTGATGCTTACTGGCGTGCTTGCTGCTACTTGGCTGCAGGCATGATTTATTTGCGCGACAACCCGTTGTTGAAACAACCGCTACGGGAGGAGCACATCAAGCAGCGTCTGCTTGGGCATTGGGGCTCTAGTCCTGGCCTAGCTTTCACTTACGTGCATTTAAACCGCCTGATTAAACAATATGATTTAAATGCCATTTTTCTGGCTGGCCCCGGCCACGGCGCTCCGGGCGTGCTTGCGCCGGTGTATCTGGAGGGGACCTACAGCGAGGTTTACCCGAATAAAGGTGAAGATGATGCGGGCATGCGCAACTTCTTCAAAGAATTCTCGTTTCCTGGCGGTATAGGCAGTCATTGCACACCTGAATTACCCGGCTCCATCCATGAAGGTGGCGAATTAGGCTATAGCGTATCGCATGCGTTTGGTGCGGCTTACGATAATCCGGATTTGCTGGTCACAGTGATGGTCGGTGACGGTGAAGCCGAAACTGGGCCGCTGGCAACCTCCTGGCACGCCAACAAGTTCCTGAACCCGATTCGTGATGGCGCAGTGCTGCCAGTGCTGCATCTCAATGGTTACAAAATTAACAACCCTACATTGTTATCGCGTATTTCACATGATGAGCTAGAAAGTCTATTCAAGGGTTATGGTTGGACGCCATACTTTGTAGAAGGCAGTGACCCCATGACCATGCACGCCAAAATGGCGGAAACCATGGAGCTTTGCGTGCTGGAAATCCGCCGCATACAGCAGGAAGCCCGCAGCAGTGGCAAGCCGACCCGCCCGCGCTGGCCGATGATTATTCTGCGTTCTCCGAAGGGATGGACGGGACCGGAACAGGTAGACGGCCACAAAGTAGAGGCATTCTGGCGCGCGCATCAGGTTCCGTTAGCGAATGTGATTGGCAATCCACAGCACCTTCATCAATTGGAAACTTGGCTGCGCAGCTATCAACCTGAAACGTTGTTTGATGAAAATGGAAAATTGCGCGCGGAGTTAAAAGCACTTGCCCCCACAGGCAATCGCCGCATGAGTGCCAACCCGATTGCCAACGGTGGGCTGGTACGCAAAGCACTGCGCATGCCGGATTATCGTGACTATGCCGCAGAATTATCTGCACCGGGCAAGCTCAGTGCAGGCAATACGCAAGCATTGGGTGAGTTTTTACGGGACATCATGAAAAACAACATGCAAAACTTCCGCGTGTTTGGCCCGGATGAAAACACCTCGAACAAAGTGAATAGCGTGTATGAAGTCAGCAAAAAAACCTGGCTGGCGGATTATCTACCCGAGGATGCAGATGGCGGTGAACTGTCGCCCGATGGCCGTGTAATGGAAATGCTGTCTGAACACACCGTAGAAGGCTGGCTGGAGGGTTATTTACTCACCGGACGCCATGGTTTCTTTTCCACGAAGCGTTTGTGCACGTGATTGACTCCATGTTTAACCAACACGCCAAATGGCTGGATATGTGCAAGGCGGTGCCGTGGCGCGCCCCAATCTCGTCACTCAATCTGCTGATTACCTCCACCGTCTGGCGTCAGGATCACAACGGTTTCACACATCAAGACCCAGGTTTTCTTGATGTGGTTGTTAACAAGAGCCCCAACGTCACGCGCATTTATTTGCCACCCGATGTGAACTGTCTACTCTCAGTGGCTAATCACTGCTTGAAAAGTACGGATTACATCAATGTGATTGTGGCCGATAAACAACAACATCTGCAGTATCTGGATATGGATGCCGCAATCAAACACTGTAGCAAGGGCTTGGGAATCTGGGATTGGGCAAGCAATGACGAGGGTGCCGAACCCGATGTTGTGTTAGCCTGTGCTGGCGATATTCCTACCAAAGAAGCATTGGCTGCAGTAGTGCTGTTACGTGAGCATTTTCCGCGATTGAAAATTCGCTTTATCAATGTGGTGGATTTATACAGGCTCACCCCTGCTTATATGCATCCGCACGGCTTACCAGACGATGATTTTGACAGCTTGTTTACCAAGAACAAACCCATTATCTTCAACTTTCACGGCTACCCTTGGCTGATTCATCGCCTGACTTATCGTCGCACCAACCACTACAACCTGCATGTGCGTGGCTACAAGGAAAAAGGCAGCATCAACACCCCACTTGAGCTGACGATTCAAAACCAGATTGACCGCTACAGCTTGGTGATGAGTGTCATCGACCATATTCCTGCGCTGCAGGTGGCTGGTGCTCACGTTAAAGAAGCCATGCGCAACAAGCAAATTGAATGCTGCCAATATGCTTATGAACACGGTGTAGACTTACCGGAAGCAGGTGACTGGACGTGGCCTTACTAAACATACTCACCATTAATTGCGGCTCCTCAAGCCTGAAAGCCAGCTTATTTAAATCAGATGGCAGTCGACATAATTTTCATTATGCACATCTTGATGATGACAAATCTGCCAGCCTAAAGCAGGCATTTGATGCACTGCTAAAAGACCTAGGCAAGGAACAGCCGGACATCGTAGCGCATCGCTTTGTGCATGGTGGTGATGTCAGTGATGCTGCGCGTATGATTGATGACGCTGAGCACAATCGCCTGCAGCAGCTTGTTCAATTGGCACCCTTGCACATGCCTGCCAATTTACTGGGCGTAGAAATCTGCAGCAAGCTGTTTCCTGTACCGCAGATTGCCTGTTTTGATACAGCGTTTCATTCCAGCATGCCAGCGCTTGCCAAACGCCTGCCGATTCCTGAAGCATTAAATATGCACCGGTTTGGTTTTCATGGGCTGAACTATGCCTACATTGCAAAATTATTGCCCAGTATGATTGGAAAAACGGCGCACAAAAAAGTCATCGCGGCGCACTTGGGCAGCGGTGCCAGCCTGTGCCTGATAGACAATTTGCAATCCGTCGATACCACCATGGGCTACACACCTGCCGGAGGCATTGTAATGGGCACACGCAGCGGCGATCTTGATCCCGGTGTGATGCTTGAACTAGCACAACGCTACTCTACAAAAGCGCTAAACCAGATGGTATTTCATCATATGGGCTTGCTTGCTTTGTCCGATGGGGAAAGTGCCGATATGCAAAACTTACTTGCGAGCAGCACGCCTGCAGCAAAATTCGCGATTGACTACTTCTGTCAGCAGGTACGTGGGGCGATTGGCGCCATGGCGGCCAAAGCGGGCGGGGTAGATGCACTGGTATTTAGTGCCGGAATCGGTGAGCATGCCGCTGCTGTTCGCGAAAAAATATGTACACCACTTGCGTTTTTAGGCTTTGCCATCAATGCGGATTTAAACCAGACACATGCGGCTAATATTGCCAGCACCGGCAGTAAGCCAATATTGATAATCGCTGCCGATGAAGAAATTATGATGCGCGACTTATGCGCAGCGCTTGGTGTATAGCGCTTGGATGTACAGCGCTCATCAAGCGCCTGTTAAAGAATCTAGCAACACACTCACTAGAGCGCTAGATTTTTCCTGTAATCAGCAATGTAGTCATCAATATATTGCACGCGCTCATCTATGGTCATAGGCTTTTCCGGCAGCAGAATCAGTGGAATTTCAGTGTATGCCTTAATCAAGCCTGTATTAATGACGATATCTTGTAAATGACCGTTATAACCTTTCTTGCGCGTATTGCCTTCCTCATTATTTTCACTCGAAAATGGCTTAATTAATGGGGTCAGCACGACAAAATCGATGCTTTTGGATTTTGCTTTCAGATGATTGAAAAGTTTGATGGTGACCTGACTGGAGTTCAAGGATAAGCTTCTTGATGACAGCAGCCAATAATTTAATAAGTCAGCTTCCCAGCGATCGGCAATAAACGCAGGGTGCACTTTATACGCTTCCGTTCTATCTGCATCCCATTTCATAAAACTCTGCACATAGCGTTTGATAAGCGCATCCACTTCTGCCGTTTGATTTTGTCGATGCGCGTCATTAATTTTTCGATTAATGTCGCCAATTTCAAACATATTTTCTTTAAGTATCGGCAGTTGATAATGATCGCTCAACGCCTTGACCAATGAAGTTTTACCGGTTCCAGGATAGCCTGACACAGCTATACGCATTTTAAAATGCTCCCTTTTGGTCATAGGATTCGGAGTAACAGATCTGAGATATGCGTTGTGCTTTAAGCTTCATATACGCTGCGACTATTAAAATTATTCCGAATATTTTATCGCCACAAATGATATTAGTCTTGCGTTAATTTCCTTGAGGAATCATCAAAACAGCACAGAACACCATACAAAAATTAATCTTAAATCGTTCATGCTATTATCAATCAACAAAAAATATAGATTTAATAAGCCCTATGAAAGTAACACAAATAACCTGGAACGAACCTAACAGAGCCAACACTCCGCCTTTACACATTGCATCTAGAGGTGAGCGGTTCTCTACACTCACTGGCGTTTGGTGGATTGATGCGTTTCGATTTGTCGTGAATCATAGAAGCGGTCTGATGCTTGCAGTTTTTGATATCAGGACTCCGCATCAACCCATGGCAATTAGCGCTATCCCACATCTGACAGATGACATTGCTGCAAAAAAGATAGACGATAACTTGTGGGAAATTGCGGTAAGCGGCTGTTGGGATGCGGCCTACTCTATTTATCAGTTGAGATTAGGAAACAAATCTGAGTTTAAACTCATGTCCACACAGGCGCATAAAGATAGAACATTCTGTCATGGGGTTGCGTACGATAACACCGGTAATCTTTGTCTTACATTTCACACCGGCACAAATCCGCGCATTCAAATTGCTGATAAAACCTGGGTAATTCCAAAACCATGGGGAGTGAGAGATATTTGTTATGATGAAATGACTCAGAGCTATTACGCAGTCGCTGTTTCTGAAAATCCTCAGCGCTCTTCTTATCTAAAAACAAGCACATCCATTTGGAAATACCTTGCTGAATCTGATGCCTGGCAAATGATAAACATCATAGACGATATGCATTCAGATGCATGTCAGATATATCAGGGAAGGATATGGTTACCTGACCAGAAGGGCGATCGTGTTTTGGGCATTTGCCTGAACAAAGAAAAACCCCAGTTAAACATCAAAGGCAGCTGCTTTGATTTTCCTCATGGCTTAGGGATTTCAGAACGTGGCATGCTTGCTGTAACAAACTACGGCAGCAGCAGCATTACCCTGATTGATATCAGTCAGCAATAAGCCTAATTAATAAGGTCTTATTTCGTTCAAACCGTCAATGATGATGGGATTGCCGTTTAATAAGCCTTTAAAAGTAGCGAATCCATCACGTCTCAAAGCGCCTTCCGTTTCCAGCCTGAGTTTTGATTGATGCTGATTAAGCGTATTAAATACTGCGTAGAGATCATCAGAGTTTTTCGAAAGATAATTCACTTGGGATACTTTATCTTCAATTGTATTTTCTATGGCCTTCATCTTAGGTGGTGGCAATTTTGAGATCGCTACACGTAAACGATTCATGCGTTCGATTAAGTCCGTATCCTGACCACCCATAGGCATCATGGATTCGTCATATCCGCCTAATTTATAAAACAGCGCCTTTGGCAAGCCGATTCTTCCATAAGAACCGTCACTCCACACGCCTGACCACTGATGTAATGGAAAATTAAGCCTATGTGATTTCAGAATGAGCGCGATGTCCTCTGCGCTAATGAAATTGTCGGCATCCAGATTAAAAAGATATTGCCCGTTTGAAATTCTATGTGCCAAATTTTTGGCCTTAGAGACATTCCAGGAAATGTCATTTTTAACTTCAAAGAAATTGAGCTTGTGATGCTCAATATAGGTTTTGAAATTGCCCCAAACCCACTCCGAAAGACCATCTGGTGATCGGTAATCAACCAGAGTAATTTCAAAATCATCTGGCAAATTATCTAGATTATGTTGCAGTGTCTGCTTTAGCTGCCATAAGCGATTGCAGCAAGTGACGCAAAAACTGACTTTGATGGAAGGCCGCATTTTTAATTTTGATAATCTTAATCTATCACTATGGTTTAATATTCAAGACTGACTATCCTGATTAGTATGCGCATGGGTAAAGATAAGCGCAAAAAAACTATTCCACCGTGACACTCTTGGCAAGATTTCTGGGTTTGTCTACATCCGTACCTTTTAAGAGTGCCGCATAATACGCCAGCATCTGCACAGGAATAGTATGCAGAATCGGAGAGAGCACCCCCACATGCCGCGGCGTGCGAATCACATGCACACCCTCTGATTCGGTAAAATGACTATCAGCATCTGCAAACACAAACAGTTCTCCACCACGGGCTTTGACTTCTTGCATATTAGATTTTACTTTTTCCAGCAGCGCGTCATTGGGCGCAATCACCACCACCGGCATATCGGCATCTACCAGTGCCAGCGGCCCATGTTTCAGTTCACCTGCCGGATAAGCTTCAGCGTGGATATAGGAGATTTCCTTGAGCTTTAACGCACCTTCTAAAGCAATCGGATAATGAATGCCACGCCCTAAAAACAAGGCATGCTGCTTGTTGGCAAACGATTTTGCCCATTCACGAATCTGCGGTTCCAGATTGAGTGCATGCTGCACACTGCCAGCCAGTTGGCGCAATGCAGCAAGATGCGCCTGCTCTGCTTCCCCATCCAGCAAGCCGCGCTGTTTTGCCAAGGTGGCGGCTAGCGTGAACAAAGCAACCAACTGTGTAGTAAACGCTTTGGTGGACGCTACTCCGATTTCCGCGCCGGCACGCGTGTAAAACACTAATTGTGATGCACGTGGAATGGCACTTTCCTGCACATTGCAGATGGCCAGTGTCAGATTTTGACCCAATGATTTGGCATGTTTCAACGCTTCCATAGTGTCCAGCGTTTCACCGGACTGCGAAATTGTCACTATCAGCTGCTTGGGATTAGGAACGGAAACACGATAACGATATTCGCTGGCAATTTCCACATTGGTAGGTAACTTAGCAATACTCTCCAGCCAGTATTTTGCCGTCAGCGCTGCGTAATAACTGGTGCCTGCAGCCAAAATTAAAATGCTATCCACCTGCTTGAATAATTCATCGGCTTTATCACCAAACAAGGCTGGTGAGAAGCGATTGTCATCAATCAAAGCTTCAATCGTATCTGTCAATGCGCGTGGCTGCTCGTGAATCTCTTTCTGCATGAAGTGTGCGTAAGGCCCCAGTTCCATGCTTGCCAGTGATACATCGCTCATGTGAATTTTACGTGTGACCTCTGCACCATCTTTGCCAAAAATAGTGACCACGTCACGTTGAATATCAGCGACATCGCCATCTTCCAGATAAATGACTTTACGCGTCACCGACAACACGGCTGAAACATCAGACGCTATAAAATTTTCACCGTCACCCAGGCCAATGAGGAGTGGGCAACCCTGACGCGCAGTCACCATATGCTCAGGCTCTTTAATCGAAATCACGCTAATCGCAAACGCACCTACCAACTCAGCCACTGCTTTTTGTGTAGCCGCCAGCAACGGCAGGCTCTGATGATAATAATGGATAAGATGCGCGATCACTTCGGTATCGGTTTGAGAGCTAAATTCATAACCCAGCGCAGCCAAGCGCGTACGCTGCTCATCATGGTTTTCAATAATCCCGTTATGCACTACTGCAATTTCATTTTTTGAAACGTGCGGGTGTGCGTTACTTTCAGTCACCCCGCCATGAGTTGCCCAGCGGGTATGGCCGATTCCGGCAAGACCGCTCAGCTTAATTTCATTGGCTTTATCCGTCATGTTGGAAACACGACCCACGGCACGCACACGTTCTATGCCGCTAGCATTCAACACCGCTACACCTGCTGAGTCATAGCCACGATATTCAAGTCGGCTTAAACCTTCTATCAGTGTGGATACTACATTCCTATTCGCTACTGCGCCTACAATGCCGCACATATCTGTTCTTTCAATAAATTATTTTTTAATCTTTTGTGGTCGTTTCCAGCCGGCAATTGATCTTTGCTCTTTGGCGCGACAAAAGGTAAGCTGATCTGCAGGTGCGTCACGCGTAATGGTAGAGCCTGCGGCAATCGTGGCGCCGCGGCCAATCGTCACTGGCGCGACCAACTGTGAATCAGAACCAATAAAAGCTTCATCTTCGATCACGGTCCTGAATTTATTCGCGCCGTCGTAGTTACAGGTGATGGTGCCTGCGCCTATGTTCACGTTTTTGCCAACTGTGGCGTCACCCACATAGCTTAAATGATTCACTTTACTGCCGATGTCCACTTGCGCGTTTTTCAATTCAACAAAGTTGCCGATATGAGTATCAGCCTGCAGTTTAGTACCCGGCCGCAAACGTGCAAATGGGCCAATGCGCGCATTTTCACCAATTTCTGTGTCATCAATATGGCTAAATGCTGCGATTTTTGTGCCCGCAGCAATCACCGCGTTTTTAATGACGCAGTTCGCTGCAACCGTTACACCATCGCCTAAGATCACATGGCCTTCAAATACACAGTTCACATCAATTTCTACATCACGCCCACACTGCAAACTCCCACGTATATCAAGACGAGAGGGGTCTTTCAAAGTAACACCTTGCTGCATGAGTTGATTCGCGACACGCGTTTGATACACGCGTTCAATATGTGCCAAATCTGTTTTGGAGTTAATACCGGTCACTGACCATTCATCTGTAGTGATTTCCGCCACTACATTCACTTTATCCTGCACAGCAAGCGCCACAATATCGGTTAAATAATATTCACCTTGGGCATTATGATTAGTCAATTTTGATAACCAATTCAGCAAGTGCGCATTGGGCATCGCCATAATTCCGGTATTTACCTCTTTGATTTCACGCTGAGCAGAGCTGGCATCCTTATGTTCTACGATTGCCATCACACTATCCGCACTGTTACGCACAATACGCCCATAACCGGTGGGGTCTGCTTTATTAAATGAGAGTAGGGCGAGTTTATCTTGTCCCTGTTTCACCAATTTCTCGCAAGCCCCCACGTCAATCAGCGGTACGTCGCCTAGCAAAATTAAGGTGTGCGCATCCGCTTCCAAATGTGGGATAGCCTGCTGCACAGCATGACCTGTGCCATGCTGTTCTACCTGATTGACCCAGATGATGTCTTCATGTGCAAATGTTTGTTTGACTGTTTCTCCGCCAAAACCATACACGACGATAATGTTGTGTGGATTTAATTTTTTAGCACAATCAATTACGTGTCCTAAAATGGGTTTTGCACCAACCTGATGCAATACTTTAGGTGTGTTGGAATGCATGCGCGTGCCTTTGCCGGCAGCGAGAATGACGATGTTTAATTGACTCATGGTATGTAGCCTGCGAGGCGCTTATAAACTTATTTACTGATTAGACAAAAGTATAACAAAAAAGGCAGCCTAGGCTGCCTTTTTGCTTTTATCACCAACGCATTCTGATTAGTGCGTAGTTTTGCGCAAACGCTCAATGGTTTGAATTTGAGCGATTGCTTCAGATAGCTCAGCTTGTGCTGTAGCATAATCAATATCTGAGGTTCTATTACGCAAGGCCTCTTCGGCTGCTGCTTTCGCTGCAATTGCTTTTGCTTCATCCAGATCGTGACCGCGTACCGCTGTATCAGCTAAAACTGTGATTACACCAGGCTGCACTTCCAGCATGCCACCAGAGATGAAAATCAATGTTTCTTCTGTTTCATTGGCTTGTTTGATACGCAAAGCACCGGGTTTGATCGTAGTAATCATTGGCGCGTGATTTGGGAACAAACCCACTTCACCGCCACTTGCAGGCGCAACCACAAACTCAGCTTCACCTGAGAAAATGCTTGCCTCTGCACTGACTACATCAATATGAACAGTATTTGCCATAATTATTTTCTCTTTTTCTAACTCATTAGTTTGACTCAGCATAGCGGTGACTGCTTATCAAGCAAGGCATCGCTATGCAGTAACAGAACTAATTAGTTAAGTGTTTTAGCTTTCTCAATCGCTTCTTCGATACCACCCACCATGTAGAACGCTTGTTCTGGCAAGTGATCGTATTCACCGGCAACAATTGCTTTAAAGCCTTTGATAGTTTCTTTCAATGGCACATATTTACCTGGTGCGCCGGTAAATACTTCAGCAACGTGGAATGGTTGTGACAGGAAACGTTGAATTTTACGTGCACGGCCCACAGCCAGTTTGTCTTCTGGTGACAGCTCATCCATACCCAGAATTGCGATAATGTCACGCAATTCTTTGTAACGTTGCAATGTTGCTTGAACTGAACGCGCAACAGAGTAATGCTCCTCGCCAACGATCAGTGGATCCAGTTGACGTGATGTTGAGTCCAATGGGTCAACCGCAGGGTAGATACCCAGAGAAGCAATGTCACGTGACAACACAACGGTTGAGTCCAAGTGTTGGAATGTGGTCGCTGGTGATGGGTCAGTCAAGTCATCCGCAGGCACGTAAACCGCTTGGATAGAAGTAATAGAACCCACTTTAGTTGAAGTAATACGCTCTTGCAGACGACCCATTTCATCAGCCAGAGTAGGTTGGTAACCTACAGCTGAAGGCATACGACCCAGCAATGCAGATACCTCAGTACCGGCCAGTGTGTAGCGGTAGATGTTGTCCACGAAGAACAACACGTCACGGCCTTCATCACGGAATTTTTCAGCCATAGTCAAGCCTGACAAAGCTACGCGCAGACGGTTGCCTGGTGGTTCGTTCATCTGACCGAACACCATGGCTACTTTTGATTCTTTCATGTTATCCAGTTTGATAACGCCAGCTTCTGCCATCTCATGGTAGAAGTCGTTACCTTCACGGGTACGCTCACCCACACCCGCAAACACTGACAAACCTGAGTGCTGTTTAGCGATGTTGTTAATCAGTTCCAGCATGTTAACGGTTTTACCTACACCCGCACCACCGAACAGACCCACTTTACCGCCTTTAGCGAATGGGCAAACCAGGTCAATCACCTTGATGCCTGTTTCTAGCAGGTCAACAGATGGTGACAATTCTTCAAAGGTAGGCGCTTTTTGGTGGATTGAACGAGTTTCATCAGAATCGATAGGACCAGCCTCATCGATTGGGCGACCCAATACGTCCATAATACGACCCAATGTACCTGTACCAACCGGCACTTGAATTTGTGCGCCTGTGGATTTGAATTGCGTGCCGCGTGCAAGGCCGTCAGATGAGCCCATGGCAATCGTACGCACAATACCGTCGCCTAATTGTTGTTGCACTTCCAATGTCAAACCAGCTTCCGCTTGGCTTGATGCGTCATCAATAATCAACGCTTCAAATACCTTAGGCATTTGATCACGTGGGAACTCAACGTCAACCACCGCGCCAATACATTGCACTACTTTACCAATATTTGCTGTACTCATCTTTTTTCCTCGACTCAAACGTACTGTTAGTCAGATATTACTTTAATTAAATTCTTTGCTGATGAAACACGCCTGCTTATGCAACTGCAGCCGCACCGCCGACAATCTCTGAGATTTCTTTGGTAATCGCAGCTTGTCGTGCTTTGTTATAAACCAGTTTCAGTTCTGCAATCACGTTCTTCGCGTTGTCAGAAGCCGCCTTCATCGCCACCATACGTGATGACTGCTCCGAAGCCATGTTTTCTGAAACAGCGTTGTACACCAATGATTCGATGTAACGTACCATCAGCTCATCAATAACCGGTTGTGCTTCAGGCTCATAGATATAATCCCAATGACCTTTGGCTGCACCAATCTGCACTGCACTTTTCACCACGGCGCTAGCGCTCAAAGCTTCAGATTTTTCCTCTGTCGGGTTTGTACCCAAACGCTCTGCAGTTAATGGCAGCAACTGCTCCATCACCGGCTCTTGTTTCATGGTGTTGATAAAACGTGTGTAGCAGATATGTAACTGATCAATTTCACCTGCAGTATATGCATCCAGCATCACTTTGATGGTGCCAATCAGTGACTCCAAATGAGGCACATCGCCCAGACCAATAATGTGCGATTTAACATCTGCGCCAATACGGCTCATGAAACCATAGCCTTTGTTACCAATAGCACTCACTGCGATTTTTTTGCCTTCAGCTTCCCAGTTTTTCATCTGGTTTACCGTTAAGCGCAGTACGTTGGTGTTTAAACCACCGCACAAACCTTTGTCTGAGCTCACTACAATGACGCCTACATTTTTCACAGTCTCGCGTTTTTGCAAGAATGGATGTTTGTATTCTGAGTGTGCAAGCGACAAGTGGGCAGCCACATTGCGGATTTTCTCAGCATATGGGCGGGAGGCACGCATTCTATCCTGCGCTTTACGCATTTTAGAAGCAGCCACCATTTCCATCGCTTTAGTGATCTTGCGTGTATTTTCTACACTCTTGATCTTGGTTCTAATTTCTTTACTACCAGCCATTCCAATACCCCTAGGTAAGTTTTCCTAATAGTTAGAATTAGTATGCAGTGGTTGCTTTAAAGTCTTGAATAGCGGCTTCAAGTGCTTTTTCGTTATCTGCATTCAAATCTTTGCTGGTTTCAATTGCATCAGCAATCGCTTTATATTTAGAAGCGATGAAGCCATGCAATTTGCTTTCAAATGCCAACACTTTGTTCACTGGTACATCATCAAAGTAACCTTTGTTAGCTGCAAACAGCGTGATTGCCATGTTAGATACGCTCAATGGTGCATATTGCGCTTGTTTCATCAACTCAGTAAACATACGGCCACGTTCCAGCTGTTTACGTGTTGCTTCGTCCAAATCAGAAGCAAACTGTGCAAACGCTGCCAGTTCACGATATTGCGCCAATGCCAAACGTACACCACCACCCAGTTTTTTGATGACTTTAGTTTGTGCAGCACCACCCACGCGAGACACTGAAATACCAGCGTTAATCGCAGGACGGATACCAGCGTTAAATAAGTCAGTTTCCAAGAAGATCTGGCCGTCAGTAATCGAAATAACGTTGGTTGGAACGAACGCAGAAACGTCGCCGGCAGCAGTTTCAATCACTGGCAATGCAGTCAATGAACCTGTTTTACCTTTAACTTCACCGTTTGTGAATTTTTCAACATACTCTTCGTTAACGCGTGCAGCACGCTCCAGTAAACGTGAGTGGATGTAGAACACGTCACCCGGATAAGCTTCACGGCCTGGTGGACGGCGCAACAGCAATGAGATTTGGCGATAAGCAACCGCTTGTTTTGACAAGTCATCGTACACAATCAATGCATCTTGACCGCGGTCACGGAAGTATTCACCCATGGTACAACCAGCATATGGCGCCAAGAATTGCAATGCTGCTGAGTCAGAAGCAGCAGCAGCAACTACAATGGTGTATTCCATTGCGCCGTTTTCTTCTAATTTACGTACTACATTAGCAATCGTTGAAGCTTTTTGACCGATCGCAACATAGATACAGGTCATGTTCTGACCTTTTTGGTTGATGATGGCATCTACCGCAACAGCCGTTTTACCTGTCTGACGGTCACCAATGATCAATTCGCGTTGGCCACGGCCAACTGGAACCATAGAGTCCACTGATTTCAAACCGGTTTGCACTGGTTGTGAAACTGATTTACGTGCAATCACGCCTGGCGCAACTTTTTCAATTTTGTCAGTCATTTTTGCATTGACTGGACCCTTGCCATCGATAGGCTGACCTAATGCATTCACAACACGGCCAATCAGTTCAGGACCTACTGGCACTTCCAAAATACGACCGGTACATTTACAAGTATCACCTTCTGTAATGTGCTCATAGTCACCCAGAACCACAGCACCTACTGAGTCACGCTCTAGGTTAAGTGCCAAACCAAATGTGTTGCCAGGGAACTCAATCATCTCACCTGACATCACGTTGGAAAGACCGTGGATACGAACGATACCGTCAGTCACTGAAATTACTGTACCTTGGGTGCGCGCTTCGCTACTTACCGAAAAATTTTCTAATCTGCTTTTAATCAGTTCACTGATTTCTGATGTAGATAACTGCATTGCTTTGTCTCCTGTGCCTTATGCTGTAAGCGTATAGGCTAAATTTTGTAACTGGCCTTTGATGGATGCGTCTATTACGGTATCGCCAACAATAATTTTGATGCCACCAATAATCTCTGGATCTACAGAAACACTGGCTTCAATTTTTTTGCCGAACTTTGTTTCCAAGCGCTTAACCAAGTCTTTGGTTTCTGCGGCACTGATTTTTGCTGCAGCAACGATTTGTGCATCTAAAGTGCCTTCGTCCTGCGCTTTTAAAGCTTCAAACGCAGCATAGATTTCAGGCAATATCGCCAGACGACCATACTCAACTAGTACTTTGACTAGATTTTGTCCGTGTTCATTGAGCTTGTCACCGCACACTTTCAAGAATGTAGCCAGCAAATCCGCACTTACCACTTTAGGATCTTGAATGTAAGCCTTGATTTGCGGGTCGTTAGCAACCGCAGCCGCAAAACCCAACATCTCAGACCATTTAGCCAAAGCCTTCTGTTCACGACCCAATTTATAGGCAGCTACAGCATAAGGTCTTGCGATGGTTGATATTTCAGCCATGTGATTTTCCTTTATCTCTAAGCTTTTATATCTCGGCTTTTAAAGTTCTGCCGCGAGTTTTGACAACAATTCGCTATGTGCTTTAGCGTCAATTTCCTTGCGCAGAATTTTTTCTGCACCAGCAATCGCCAGTGTAGAAACTTGCGCACGCAAACCTTCTTTAGCACGGTTCACTTCTTGGTCAATTTCAGCTTTAGCGCCAGCGATAATACGCTCACCCTCAGCCTTGGCATTAGCTTTAGCTTCTTCGATAATTTGCGTACCGCGTTTTTCGGCTTGCGCAATAATTTCGCTTGCTTTTTGTTTGGCTTCGGTCAGTGTTACTTCTGATTTCTTGGCGGCGGCTTCAAGTGCATTTCTGCCATCAGCTGCTGCTGCCAAGCCATCAGCGATCTCTTTTTGGCGCGTTTCAATCGCTTTTAACAGCGGCGGCCAAACGAATTTCACTGTGAACCAAATCAACACAGCAAATGCAATAGCTTGTGCGATAAGTGTAAAGTTAATGTTCATTTTTGATCCATGTTGTTAATCATAAAAGCACTAGTCATTCAACCTGACGCTGAATGACTAGTAAGCTTAATTTTGCTAATTACTTGGCAATTACGCTCAATAATGGGTTAGCAAACGCAAACATCATCGCCAGACCAACACCGATAATGAATGACGCGTCGATCAAACCCAACAGCAAGAACACTTTACCTTGCAAAGCAGGGATCATTTCTGGTTGACGTGCAGCGCCTTCCAGGAAGCTTGCACACATAATACCGATACCGATACAAGCACCAGCAGCGCCCAAACCAATAATTAAACCAATACCAACGCCTGTGTAGGCTTGAATCAATGCTAATGCATCCATGTTATTACCCTCTCAAAAAATTAAACTTACAATAAAACGACTACTAAATTTAAACCACTGAATTACAAAAACTGTACTGCTTAAAAACCAAATCTTCTAACAACTAAATCTTCAAAAATCAAATCTCTTTAGTGAGACTCATGTGCCATCGCTAAATAAACAACTGTCAGCATCATAAAAATAAATGCTTGCAGTGCAACAATCAAAATATGGAAAATTGACCAACCCGCGCCCAAAATCGCACCTGCAATGGTACCGGTTACACCTGTTGCCGCCCACAAACCTAACAGTAAAAAGATTACCTCGCCAGCATACATATTGCCAAACAAACGCAGTGAGTGTGAAAGTGGTTTTGAAACGTATTCAATCATATTGAACAGAAAGTTTGCTGGCCACACCCAGATTTTGGTACCGAATGGCGCACAAAACAGCTCATGTATCCAGCCACCCAAGCCTTTCACCTTGATGGCGAAGAAAATCATCAAAATCCAAATAGACAACGCCAAAGCAAATGTCGTATTGATATCTGAAGTCGGTACTGCACGCCACTTAGCATCTGGACCGCCAAAAAATGAAACAATGCCTGCAACCCAATCCACCGGCAAAAAGTCCATAGCGTTCATCGCGAACACCCATAAAAAAACCGTCAGAGCAGTTGGTGCAATGAAACTGTGACGGTTACCATGGAAAATATTTTTAACTTGATCATCGATGAAGCCAAACACCAACTCTACAAAGGCCTGACCTTTGGTTGGTACGCCAGCTGATGCCTTGCGCGCCACCAGCCACACCAGACCCATGACCAACAGGCCTAGCGCCACTGACATGACAAATGTATCAATATGCAATGTCCAGAAACCTGAACCTTCGGCCACTGGCTGAGCATTAAAGCTTAAATGGTGCTCAATGTAGCCTGATGGTGTGAGCGCGTGCTCGGCGTGATGTGCGTTATCTGCGTGTTCTGTAGCCATAATCCAATATTTTCTAAAATCGATTTTTAAATTACACGTTTAACTTACTAAGGGCTGCGCCCGAAAATAGGGCAGCTGCCGCCAAACCAGCAATTAATGCAAACGGCACCAACTGCTTATAAACCACAAAGATGATAAATAACAGTACTATTATCACCAGAATCTTGACTGCTTCAGCCTTCAACAAATTAATCAAAATTGCTGATGGCTCAGTTTTATGTTTGCTTCGATTCGCCACTTTTGACGCAAAAAATGCACCAATCACCACGCTAGCACCACCCATCACTGCAGAAATGCCCGCATGCAGTCCTGACAAAATCAATGCAACCACGGCTACAGCAAGCGCGGCAACACATTGAATTTTAAGCATTTTACTAAAAACATCTGTTGTGTTTGACGTAGACAATGCCTTAAATCCAATTAATTTGTACGACTGCTTATTATTCACAAACGCATGGTGTTTTTATTTTGGCGCTTGCAGTAAGACTTGCTCAAACTTTGCTTTATTTTGCAAAGACCGCGATTTTGAATTAATAGCAATTTTTAGTCAAGGGTTAAGTTTAAGCAAATTAAACACTTAGCAAAAAATACAGCTAGATACTGCATCATCAAGGAGAAAAATTAGTTCACTATTGTTTTGTGCAGCATTTTTAGTTGAGGAATATTTTTGTTTATCGCGATATCTTGTTAACGGGATATCTTGGCAATAATCTCATCTAGCTGATCCAGACTGGCATAACTGATTTTCAGTACGCCTGTTCCGTTTGCCTGAGCTCTGATACTGACCGTTGCACCTAATTGCTCACTTAGCGTCTCCTGCAAATTCAGAATATCCTGACTTACAGAAGTCGCATGTGTAGATAGCTTACCCGATTGGTTGGACGCTGTGGCAGCCAGATGTTTTTTTACCAGCTGCTCCGCCTCACGCACCGACAAATCATTCTGCATCATCTGCTCAGCAAGCATCACTTGCTGCGCACCATCCAGACCAACCAAAGTGCGCGCATGCCCCATATCCAACTTGGCATGCATCATTAAATCCTGAACCGGTTCACTTAATGTCAACAGACGTAATAAATTGGAAACTGCAACACGCGAACGACCAACAGCCGCCGCCGCTTTTTCATGCGTCATGGCAAATTCATCAATTAAACGTTTAATCCCTTGCGCCTCTTCCAGCGGATTCAAATTTTCACGCTGAATATTTTCAATCAAAGCCATCGCCAGCGCAGCTTCATCAGCAATTTCACGCACCAAAACCGGCACTTCTTTCAAACCCGCCATCTGGCTGGCACGCCAGCGTCGTTCACCTGCGATAATTTCGTAGCGCTCATCAGACAGCTGACGTACCAATATTGGCTGCATAATGCCTTGTGCTTTAATTGACTCTGCCAAGGTTTTCAGCGTAGCTTCGTCCATGTAACTGCGCGGTTGATATTTGCCAGGCTGCAGCTGCTCCACTTTCAACATCAGCAAAGAATCAGCTTCTCCAACACTCGCCATATCTCCTGCAAGCAGTGCATCCAAGCCACGTCCCAAACCTTTTAACTTAGCCATGATTTTTCTCTTTGCGTATGGTTGTTTTATTCGTAATTTCCTGCGCGAGCTCCATATATGCTTGCGCGCCTTTTGAACTCTTGTCGTAACTGAGCACTGGCACCCCATAGCTCGGGGCTTCTGCCAGTCGGATATTACGTGGAATGACGGTTTTATAAACCTTATCACCAAAATGACTAATCAGTTGCGCCGAAACCTGCTGTGCCAGCATATTACGGTTATCAAACAAAGTACGCAGCAAACCTTCTATTTCTAAAGTTGGGTTTAAATGCGCACGCACTTTTTTAATGGTGTTCACCAAATCGGATAAACCCTCCAATGCATAATATTCACATTGCATCGGAATCATGACCGCATTTGCGGCAGTTAAGGCATTCACAGTCACCAAATTAAGCGCAGGGGGACAATCTAGCAACACAAAGTCATAGTGACCGCTACTGCTGGCAATTGCGGCTTTCAAGCGATTTTCACGCGCCAGTTCATTCACCAGCTCGACTTCTGCACCGGCTAACTCACGATTAGAAGGTGCAATATCAAATCCACCTTTTTCACTCTTAATCACCACTTCATCCAAAGACTTCGCACCAATCAATACGTGGTAAATACTCAGCTTCAAATGTGCTTTATCAGCACCGCTGCCAGTGGTAGCGTTTCCCTGCGGGTCTAAATCAATTAACAGCACGCGCTTACCCAAAGCCGCCAGGCTTGCAGCCAAATTGACGCAGGTAGTGGTTTTACCCACACCGCCTTTTTGATTGGTAATGGCTAGAATTTTCATGATTTTTCTTTTAATTAAAAGTGCGAATCCATCAACAGCAAACTACACATACAAGCAGCTAAATTAAATTGCCACAGAATCTGCATTCAAAATAATCAAATGTCGCTCTGCTTCTAGACCTGCAACCTTTAATGGCTTTACATCGGTTGGTTTAATGCCGCTTTTATCAAATTCATGCTGCGGTATCACACCTTTCATGGCCAACCATTGTCCACCTTCAGCCAACAGGTGCTTAGTCAGCTTCACAAACAAACCAATTTCAGAAAATGCACGCGAGGTAATAAGTTCAAACTTTTCAGGCATATCTTTACTTGGGACTTTTTGCTCTTCTATGCGGCCATGAATCACATTGAAATTATTTAACCCTAACTGCGCTTTAGCCTGACGCATAAAACTGACTTTTTTCTGTACCGCATCAATCGCCGTAACCTGCAGCTCCGGCAGGCAAATCGCGAGCGGAATACTCGGCAAACCAGCTCCAGCCCCCACGTCTAGTAAGCGCTTACCATCAACGTAAGTCAATATTGATAAGCTATCTAATATATGCAGCGTTACCATTTCTAATGGGTCACGCACCGCGGTCAGGTTATGCACCTGATTCCATTTATAAATCAAAGCTACATATTCCAACAGTTTTTGCTGCTGCTGCTGCGTGATCTGCAGCGCCATTGTTGCCAGCCCAGCGGCCAATTTCTGCTGCAACTCAGCCAACACTTCCTGCTTCAAATTTGCAGGCATTTGACCCGACGCAATCATGCAACATTACCGATATCTGAATGATTGGCGTCTAAATTGACTGATTTAATACGTGATTTACGTTTGATATACACCAACAGCAAGGAAATGGCGGCTGGCGTAATACCCGAAATGCGGCTAGCTTGACCAATGGTTTCAGGTTTGTGCGCATTCAGCTTTTGCTGTGCTTCAATCGGTAAACCGTGAATTTCGCGATAATCCAAATCTGCAGGTAATTTGGTGTTTTCTTGGCCACGGCTGCGCGCAACCTCTTCAACCTGACGGTCAATGTAGCCTTGATATTTAGCAGCAATCTCCACCTGTTCGCGTACTGCCGGCTCAACTTCCCCCAAGCCCAACTCTCCTAAAGACAATACTTGCTCGTAACTCACTTCGGGGCGGCGTAGCAATTCAAATAAACTGTACTCGTGCTCCAACGCTTTACCAAAAATACACTGCATGGTTTCCGCGGTCAGCTTAGATGGATGCACATAGGTTTTTTTCAGTCGCTCCTGTTCGCGCGCAATTGCCTCTTGTTTGCGGCTAAATGCCTCCCAACGCACATCATCTACCAGACCGAGCTTACGACCAATTTCGGTCAAACGCATATCGGCATTGTCTTCACGCAACTGCAAACGATATTCTGCACGTGAAGTAAACATACGATAAGGCTCACTGACACCGCGTGTAATCAAATCATCTACCAACACGCCCAAATAGGCTTCATCACGCGCAGGACACCAGGCATCTTTTTCCTGCACATAAAGCGCAGCGTTAGCGCCTGCTAGCAAACCTTGCGCCGCTGCTTCTTCGTAACCTGTCGTGCCATTAATCTGCCCGGCAAAAAATAAACCTCGAATGCTTTTCGTTTCTAAAGAGCTCTTCAATGCTCGCGGATCATAATAATCATATTCAATCGCGTAACCCGGACGCAGAATATGCGCGTTTTCCAATCCGCGCACAGAACGTACCAACGCTAACTGAATATCAAACGGTAGGCTGGTAGAAATACCATTAGGATAAATTTCGTTGGTTGTTAAACCCTCTGGCTCTAAAAAGATTTGATGCGATTCTTTATCTGCGAAACGGTGGATTTTGTCTTCTACGCTTGGACAATAGCGCGGTCCCACACCTTCAATCACGCCAGTGTACATCGGTGAACGATCCAAACCGCTGCGTATGATTTCATGTGTACGCTGATTAGTATGGGTAATCCAGCAGGGCAGCTGTGCAGGGTGTTGTGCTGCATTACCTAAAAATGAAAATACCGGCACGGGATCATCACCCGGCTGCACTGTCATCACAGAATAATCAATGGTGCGGCCATCAATGCGTGGCGGAGTACCAGTTTTAAGTCGCCCAGCGGGCAAACCTATTTCACGCAACCGCGCAGCGAGTGAGATAGCAGGAGGATCACCGGCACGGCCTGCACTGTAGTTTTTTAAACCCACATGAACCAAACCACCCAAAAAAGTGCCTGCGGTAAGCACTACAGATTTTGCAACAAAACGCAGTCCAAGCTGAGTGACTACACCAGCAGCACGATCTCCGTCTAAGATAATATCGTCAACAGCTTGTTGAAATAACCAAAGATTTTCCTGATTTTCCAGCCTGCGCCTTATAGCCGCTTTATAAAGCACACGGTCAGCTTGCGCCCGGGTGGCGCGCACCGCAGGACCCTTGCTGGAATTAAGGATACGAAACTGAATGCCGCCCTCATCGGTAGCAGCTGCCATAACCCCGCCAAGCGCATCGACTTCTTTAACCAAATGACCCTTACCAATCCCGCCTATGCTAGGATTACAAGACATCTGCCCCAAAGTTTCAATGTTGTGGGTCAATAACAGGGTCTTTTGCCCCATACGAGATGCCGCGAGCGCGGCCTCAGTCCCCGCATGTCCGCCACCCACTACAATCACATCAAAAATATCAGGAAAATTCATTAGTTAGGCCAAATAAAACTACACAATCAAGAGTTTGCAATTTTAACGCAATCTGTCTATCTGGTCATGTAAAACAATCTTTTAAGACAATGTTTCACGTGAAACATATAACTAAATTAGACATTGAAATATTTTCTTAACAAAATTATCATAAAATGCAACTAATGAATTTGAAGGCGTGACGATTTAGTTTAAAATTAAAATGTAATAATAATTAAACTACCATAACACGCATTATCAAAGCTGGTATCTTTATTCACACTCTGGAGAATTAAATGAAAAACTTAAGTATCGTTTTAGCGGCTGTGCTAGGCTTTGCAGCATTTTCAGCTAACGCTGATGTAGAAAACGCTGTAAAACTGCAAAACAAATATAAAGCATTTGCTAAAACTGCTAACCCAGAATATGGCAGCCCATCAGCGGTAGATGGCAAATTATTCTTCAATCGCAAAATCAAAGGCCCAAACGGTAAAGAAACTGCTTGTGCTTCATGCCACACACAAAACCCAGCAAACGAAGGTAAACATATCGTTACCGGCAAAAAAATTGCCCCACTATCACCTAATGTAAATCCAAAACGTTTTGCTGATGTTGATAAAGTTGAAGAAAACTTTACTAAACACTGCAATGAAGTGATTGGTGCAGATTGTACAGCTGCAGAAAAAGCTAACTATATTGCTTATCTGTTAACTGAAAAAACACCATCTGCCAAAAAATAATTAGTTTTTGAAATAGCTAACTATTTGAATTAAATAAAAACAGCGCTCTAGGGCGCTGTTTTTATTTAAACTATCAATCATGAAAATGTTTCACGTGAAACATCAAATATCGAATTATTTACCAATACAGAATTTTGAAAAAATCTCACCCAACAAATCATCCGGGGTGAATTCTCCAGTAATCGCACCCAACGCTTCTTGAGCTAAACGCAACTCTTCTGCAAGCAACTCAGCAGAAGCGAGTTGATTTTTAGCATTGATTAAATGATCAGCTACTGCAGATAATGCCTGCAAATGTCTAGCACGTGCCATGAAAACACCTTCTGCATTATTCTGATAGCCAGCGAGCTTTAACAATTCCACCTTCAGAAAATCTACGCCTAACCCAGTTTTGGCAGAAATATAAACATGCGCAGCTCCGTCAATTTCTTCTATTAAAGCTGGTTCTTGTGTGACATCAATTTTATTGTGCACCCAAATTTTTCGGATTTCTTGCGGCAAGCGCTCTAAAATCGATTTTTCCGTTTCGGTAATACCATGAGTTGCATCAACCAACAATAACGCGATATTGGCCGTTTCTGTGGCTCGCCAAGTTCGGGCGATTCCAAATTTTTCTACCTCATCATCGGTTTCACGCAACCCAGCGGTATCAATGATGTGTAAAGGAACGCCATTAATTTGAATGGCATTTTTAATCGTGTCACGCGTAGTTCCGGCAATCGAAGTCACAATCGCCACTTCCTCACCGGCAAGTTGATTCATTAAACTGGACTTACCCACATTAGGCTGACCCACAAGAACGACACTAATGCCATCGCGCAGCAAACTTCCCTGCTTGGCTTTTAAAAATACCGCCTTAAGTTCTGTGTCGATAGCAGATAATTTGTCAGCAACACGTCCGTGTGTAATGAAATCGATCTCTTCTTCAGGAAAATCTAGGCATGCCTCAACATACATACGCAGTTCAATTAATTTTAAAAGCAGGGCATTAATATGCTGCGAAAATTCACCCGACAATGAACGCACAGCACTTTTTGCAGCCTCTAAGGTAGCAGCGTTAATCACATCGGCAACAGCTTCTGCTTGTGCCAAATCCATTTTATCGTTCAAGTAAGCACGTTTTGTAAATTCGCCTGGCTCGGCTTGTCTTGCCCCCAAACCAATACAGCGCGCGAGCAGGATTTGCATGAGTGCGGTACCGCCATGCGCTTGAAGCTCCAGCACATCTTCACCGGTATATGAATGAGGATTGGGATAAAAAATTGCGATGCCGCGATCAATTAAATCACCGTTACCCTGTTTAAAATCAAGGTATGCAGCATGACGCGGGGCGGGGCAGTGCCCGAGAATTTCAACAGCTATGCGCTGACTTAAAGGCCCTGAAACCCGGACTATACCAATACCGCCAGCACCACTCGCTGTGGCAATGGCGGCTATCGTATCTGTTGAATTAATGTTCGCCAGACTTTTTGACATGACCTTGTTTTTTGGCCAAATTTTCAGCGTGTATCATTTTGTTGATATACCACTGCTGAGCAATAGATAACACGTTATTCACTAACCAGTACAGCACTAAACCAGCAGGGAAGAAGAAAAAGAACACACTAAATACAACCGGCATCCAAGTCATAATCTTGGCCTGCATCGGGTCTGTTGGTTTAGGATTCAATTTGGTTTGGATAATCATGGTAGCACCCATGAGTATAGGCAATACAAAATATGGATCAATCGCTGACAAATCTTTAATCCAGCCAAAGAATGGCGCGTGACGCAACTCTACAGAACCCAAAAGCACCCAGTAAAGTGCAATAAATACAGGCACCTGAATTAAAATCGGGAAACAGCCACCCATAGGATTGATTTTCTCTTTTTTGTAGAGATCCATCATCGCCATCTGCATTTTTTGTCTGTCATCACCAAACTTCTCTTTCATGGATTGCAGACGCGGCGCCAATTCGCGCATTTGCGCCATGCTGCGATAACCTGAAGCAGACAATCTGAAAAATGCCGCTTTTATTAAAATCGTAAGCAGAATAATAGCGATACCCCAGTTATTGACCACTGAGTGGATTTTATCCAGCAACCAGAATAACGGCGATGCAATCACAGTTAACCAGCCATAGTCCACGGTATATTCCAAACCTGGTGCGGTTGCATTCAAATCACGCTTAGTCTGCGGACCAGCAAATAAACGTGCCGGAATAATAAGCTCAGAACCAGGCTGTAAGGTTTGTAATGTACTTTTAGTGCCAATGCGATAGATATTTGAGCTCAATTTATCTGTGTAAAACTTACGCTCCAAACCTTGTTCAGGAATCCAAGCACTCACGAAATAATGCTGCAGCAATCCCACCCAGCCGTCTTTTGCACTAACGTTGAGCGGTTCCTTTTCCATATCTTTGAAGGCGAGCTTCTTAAACTTGGTAGCCTCTGTGTAATAAGATCCACCGGTAAAGGTTGGCATCAACGCAGAACCCTGATTGGATTCACTATCATGCACAATTTGATAATACACGGTCGGCGTAATTGCTGTTACTGACGCATTTTTCACTTCATAAGTAACATCAATATCGTAACGATTGCGATGAAAGGTATATACCTTATCCACAGTCACACCGTTTGCACCGACCCAGCTCAAACGTACTTGCAGGGTATCCTGACCATCAACCATCTCAAAACGATTGGCCGAACTGGTAAACACTGCATTATGGTTTGGTAGATCGCCACCAATAAAGCCTGTTTGCGCCACATAAAGCATAGGTTTTGCCGCATCATCCATCAGCACAAAATCTGCATTTTCATCGGCTTCAGCTCGATGCTTAAGCAAAGTCAGCTTACGCAGGTCACCACCTACCGTTTCAATCTCTGCTTTGAATAAATCTGTGGTGACTTCAATACGTTGCGCCGATTTAAGCGCATAGTCAGCGTTGACCGGTAAATCTGCAGACACAGCAGCTGGCGCAGCCGAGCTGGCAGACCCTGCTGCGGCGACAGTCTGCGCGGGAGAGGTAGGCGCATGATCACGCTGCCACGCATCCCACAACATTAATATAGACATAGAAAAAATGACAAATAAAACGAGGCGTCTTGTATCCATAATTTTTATTAACGATCTTTAATATATTGAATGTAGTGCTATTTAAGGAATTGGATCATGTCCACCATTACACCATGGGTGACAACGCGACAATCTGCGCAGCGTGTAATAGCTACCAAGCAAGGCTCCATGCTTTTGCAGTGCCTCAATCGAATATTGCGAACATGTTGGATAAAACCGGCATTGCTGTCCGAAAAACGGGCTAAGCAACCATTGATAAGTTTTTACCAACAATATCAGTACACGTGCCATCATGTGTTATTGTCTCATTGTTCTCTATGTTAGAGTTTCTGAGATTTCGGATTTCTCTGTCGACTGAACAGTTGATGGAAGTTTTATGCGTAGTTTTAACTTAGCAATCACCTCATTAAACTCTTGCTGGAGCTGCATAAAGTCTTTTTTCTCAAACTTTTTCTGCACTCGTATCACCAAGTCAACCGAAGGGATTGTATGCTGCTCAATTCTGAAACATTCACGCAGCACACGACGCATATAGTTTCTATCAACTGCTTTTTTAGCTATCTTTTTACCTACCACCAAGCCTAGTCGTGCTATTTGCAGATTATTGGGCTGGTAATGTAAAGCGATGAAATTTGCGAAAATCCGTTTTCGAAAATTAAAAACGGATGAAAAATCATCCGTTTTAATGAGCTTAGCTTTTTTATGGAATCTAAGCGGTGTCACTATGTTCTTAATCACATTGTGTATAAGTCACACTGTAATTTACTGCAAACTATTAACAGTGATTAAAATTAAAGCTCCCGCAAGGAGCTTTTAATTTTACAAACCTAAGCGTGAACGACCTTTAGCACGGCGCGCTGCGATCACTGCGCGACCGCCTTTGGTTTTCATGCGAACCAAGAAACCGTGTGTACGTGCACGACGTGTTTTAGAAGGTTGATATGTACGTTTCATGTAATTCTCCGGCGAGCAAAATGCTACAAAGGGCGTAATTAAACCCGATTACACCCTGTTTTGTCAACGTTTATTTAGCTCAATCATCGTATTTATCGCAATATTTCAAAACCTTATATTTATTCAAAAATTTTATTCAGTAATTTATTGAAAAGCCTGTGGATAAGTTACCATAAAACAGCTAGAATGAAGCGCTGAATATTCAATAAAAATATTTTTCATAAAAATAATTTTTTAATAAAAACAATAACTTAATTATAAAACCTAATTAGTCACAATTCTGGTTAAGGTAAAAAAACAATTGATGGAAAATTTTTGGCCTGCTTGTCTCAGCCGTTTCGAGAGTGAGCTATCTGCACAACAATTTAATACTTGGATTAAACCGCTTCAAGCCGAAATAGATGGCGAAGCAGTTCGAATTAGTGCGCCTAATCGTTTTGTTATGCAATGGGTCAAAGATCGGTTTTTGAAAAAGATTGAGTCCTTCGCTGAAGAACTAAACTTGCCCGATATGAAAATAGAATTCGTATTAGGTGAAGCAGCTGATAAAAAAAATGGCAGTGATACTGCTGTACATAAAAAAAATAAAGACGTTGATTTACAAGATGAAGAAACACTTAAAATCAATTTAGCAAAAATCATCACATCAAATAACAAACCTGCAAAAGCTGCCATTAATAAAAATGAAGATTCAGGTTTAAATCCCAGCTTTAATTTCAGTAATTATGTCACTGGGCGCGCTAATCAGTTAGCACGTGCTGCTGCAATACAGGTGGCTGAAAACCCTGGCAGCGCCTACAATCCATTATTCATTTACGGTGGTGTTGGTTTGGGTAAAACGCATTTACTGCAGGCGATAGGGAATGAACTTAAACAGCACAATCCAAATGCTAAGATTCGTTATCTACATGCAGAACGCTATGTTTCTGACGTAGTAAAAGCCTACGAACACAAAGCTTTTGACGAATTTAAACGCCAATATCACTCTCTTGATTTGCTGCTGATCGATGATATTCAGTTCTTTGCTAAAAAAACGCGTACTCAGGAAGAGTTTTTTTATGCCTTTAACTCTTTAATTGAGGCCAAGAAACAAATTGTCATCACTTGTGATACGTATCCCAAGGAAATTGCTGATGTTGACGAACGTTTGCGAACTCGATTTAGCTGGGGTTTAACGGTTGCCGTTGAACCGCCTGAACTTGAAATGCGTGTGGCAATTTTATTGAAAAAAGCTGAAGCGGTTCATATCAACCTGCCTGAAGATGTTGCATTCTTTATCGCAAAACAAATTCGTTCTAGCGTACGTGAACTTGAAGGCGCGCTTAATCGTATTATCGCTATGGCGAAATTTACCGGGCATGCAATTGATGTTCATCTGGCTAAAGAAGCTTTACGCGATTTAATCGCAGTGCGCGGTCGTCAAGTCACTATGGAAAATATCCAGAAAACTGTAGCAGATTATTACAAGATTAAAGTTGCAGAAATGTATAGCAAAAAACGTACACGTAATTTTGCGCGGCCAAGACAGATTGCGATGGCTTTATCGCGCGAACTTACGAACCATAGTTTCCCAGAAATAGGGGAGGCATTTGGAGGCCGGCACCACACAACCGTAATGCATGCATGTGATGAAATTGACCAATTAAGACAAAATGATCCAACCATCGCCAGAGACATTGGATTTTTAGTACAAGTAATTCGTGGTTGATGTTAAGGATAGCTTGTGGATGAAATTAGGATAAAGGTGTGAATATAAGAAACTTAAAAATCACTCAACAAATTATCCACAATAGATTCTGACTTTACCAAGAAAGTTAAATTTTAATTAAGTTATTGTTTTAAAAAATAAATAAATAGTTATACACAGAATTACACAACATTATTATTATTATTTTATATATATTATTTTAGGTTAAAGAGATGAATATACAAATCAACCGTGAAACCTTATTAAAACCCCTCACGTCAGTGACCGGTATTGTAGAAAAACGACATACTTTGCCTATATTGTCTAATCTACTGTTAGAGGCTAAACAAAATAAGATTCATCTCACCGCAACCGATTTAGAAATGCAGATTTCTCTTTCAATAGAAAATGCAGCTGCCGGTGATTTTTCAACCACAATATCAGCCAGAAAATTATTAGATATTTGTCGTTCATTACCAGATAGCTCAGAGATCAATATGGCTACCAGTGATAGCCGAATCACCTTAAAAGCGGGTAAGAGTCGTTTTAATTTACAAACATTGCCTGCTGCCGATTATCCGGTGATGACTAAAACCAATAATCAAGCAACATTAATTAACATTGCACAGGGTCAACTTAAAGATTTGTTAAAACAAGTTGAGTTTGCTATGGCACAACAAGATATACGCTATTACTTAAATGGCTTATTGCTGGAAGTGAATGCGAACAGATTGAATATCGTCGGTACTGATGGTCACAGACTGAGTTTCACCTCAACTGAATTGACACAAAATTACGAAAAACAAGAAGTTATTTTGCCGCGTAAAACAGTAATTGAACTGATAAAGCTATTGGAAGATAGTGAAGAAAACGTACAGATTGAAATTTCAAACGCACAAATTAATTTTAGTTTCGGCAATATTCGCTTAATTTCTAAAGTGATAGACGGGAAATTCCCAGATTACAATCGAGTAATTCCAAATGGTCATAAAAATACTTTTTCTATTGAACGCTTGAATGTACTGCTTGCTATGCAACGCGCATCTATTTTATCAAACGAAAAATATCGCGGTATTCGTATGGTACTCAGTAATAATAATTTAAAGCTCATCAGCACCAATAGTGACCAGGAAGAGGCAGAAGAAGAACTGGAAATAGATTACACTGGTGATGCTTTGGATATTGGTTTTAATGTGACTTATTTAATAGATGTATTAAATAATACCAATAGTGATCAGGTAACGTTTTCATTTGCCGATGCTAATAGCAGTTGCCTGGTTACAGTACCTACTAATGCAGACTACAAATATGTTGTAATGCCGATGCGTATTTAAATTGGTATGTTTCACGTGAAACAAAACCCCTCATCAAGAACTCATTAATATAAAGATTAATAGCATGACTGATAAAAAAGCAAACTCACCAGAATACGATTCATCCAGCATTAAAATCCTTGAAGGCTTGGATGCGGTGCGCAAACGCCCTGGTATGTATATTGGCGACACTTCGGATGGTTCTGGCTTGCATCATATGGTATTCGAGGTGCTAGATAATGCAATCGATGAAGCGCTGGCAGGTCATTGTGATGATATTAAAGTGATTATTCACCCGGATAACAGCGTCAGCATCTCAGATAATGGTCGTGGCATTCCTACGGATATTAAGCATGATGATATTAAAGCAGTGAAACGCTCAGCTGCAGAAATCGTGATGACTGAATTACATGCAGGCGGTAAGTTTGATCAGAACTCTTATAAAGTTTCTGGTGGTTTGCATGGAGTGGGGGTTTCTGTCGTAAATGCGCTATCAGATTGGCTGAAGCTGAAAATTTACCGTAATGGTAAAGTGCATCAAATGGAGTTTCGTCGTGGTGAAGCGGTTGCGCCACTTGCTGAAACAGGGGTTACCGATAAAAAAGGTACCGAAGTTCACTTTTTAGCGGCTACAGAAACATTTGGTTTGGTGGAATATCACTTTGAGATTTTAGCCAAACGTATTCGAGAACTTTCGTTCTTGAATAATGGCGTCAAAATTGAGCTCATTGATCAACGCAACGGGAAAAGCGAAAACTTTGCTTACTCAGGTGGTGTAAAAGGGTTTGTGGAATATATGAACCGCACCAAAACCGTACTGCATCCTAAAACTTTTTATGCCACAGGTGAAAAAGATGGCATGACAATTGAAGTTGCGATGCAATGGAACGATTCTTACTCTGAAACGGTGCAATGTTTTACCAATAATATTCCGCAGCGCGATGGTGGTACCCACTTAACCGGCTTGCGTACAGCCATGACGCGTACATTAAATCAATATATCGAACAAAATGAACTGGCTAAAAAAGCTAAGGTGGAAACAACGGGTGATGATATGCGTGAGGGTATCACCTGCGTATTGTCAGTGAAAGTACCAGATCCTAAGTTTTCATCACAAACCAAAGATAAACTGGTTTCATCAGAAGTACAGCCTGTAGTTTCAGAAATTGTGGCTGCGAAATTAGCAGACTATTTATTGGAAAATCCAGTAGATGCGAAAATTATTTGTGGAAAAATTGTTGAAGCGGCTCGAGCACGTGAAGCAGCAAGAAAAGCACGAGAAATTACGCGCCGTAAGGGTGTGATGGATACGATGGGTTTACCGGGAAAACTAGCGGATTGTCAGGAAAAAGACCCTGCATTATGTGAAATATATTTGGTGGAGGGTGACTCAGCGGGGGGTTCAGCAAAACAAGGCAGAGATCGTAAAAACCAGGCGATTTTGCCGCTTAAAGGTAAAATTCTTAATGTGGAAAAGGCACGTTTCGATAAGCTGCTAAGCTCACAGGAAATTGCCACACTGATCACAGCACTCGGCACCGGCATAGGTAAAGATGATTTCAGTGTCGAGAAACTGCGTTATCACCGCATCATCATCATGACCGATGCCGACGTGGATGGTGCACATATTAGAACCCTGCTGCTTACATTCTTCTACCGTCAAATGACGGAACTGGTAGAGCGTGGCCACATCTATATTGCACAGCCACCACTTTACAAAGTTAAGCAGGGTAGAGATGAGCGTTACCTTAAAGATGAGCAGGAGTTAGATATCTATCTACTTCAATCAGCACTCAAAGGCGCTGAGCTTGATACCAAAACCAATGCTGGAATTTTAACCGGTGATGCTTTGGCAGAAATCGCTAAGCAAGTGGTGTTGACCGAAGCGGTAATTCGCAGAATTTCATCGCTCTACGATGAAAGCGTATTGCGCGCGATTCAAGATGCAGGCGAAATTGATTTATCCACCGAACAAAGCGCAAATGCAATTGCCGAAAAATTACGCCCGATTCTTGGTGCGGTTGGCAGTGAAGTCATTGTGGCTTTTGATGCAGAAACCAACGCCTATCGTTTGGAAATCAATAAATACGTGCATGGTAACCTGCAATGTTGTGTGATCAATGCTGAATTCTTAAGCAGTGGTGATTACAGACAAATTCTCAAAACCTCAGTCATGTTGCAAGGTTTATTGGGTCAAGGAGCTACTATCAAGCGTAATGAAAAAGAACAATTAGTGAGCACGTTTAAGCAAGCGCTGGATTGGTTGCAAGGTGAAGCAAAAAATAACCTTAACATTCAACGCTATAAAGGTTTAGGTGAAATGAATCCTGAGCAGCTTTGGGAAACCACGATGGATCCTAAAGTACGCCGTCTGCTAAAAGTTCAGATTGATGATGCCATTGCCGCTGATGAGATCTTCACCACATTAATGGGTGATAACGTAGAACCAAGACGCGCCTTTATTGAAAACAATGCTCTAGGTGCAAATAATTTGGATATTTAGTTTTTCGGCTTTTGTAGGATCTCATGAAAATCTAGATTTTTCTCAAAAGTCTAGATTTTTGTATTAATACAAAAAAGCATTGGTTTAGCAATTTCTTACCAAAAAAATTAACTTAATAATTGGGGTGAGTTGTTGGATAAGAAAAAACTATCCGAACGTGATATCTGTTCCAAATACATCACCCCAGCTGTTACCAATGCAGGCTGGGACTTGCATACGCAAATACGTGAAGAAGTCAGCTTTACCAAAGGCCGCATTATTGTTCGCGGCAAAATGCACGCACGTGGTGAGCAAAAGCGTGCTGACTACATCCTCTATTACAAATTCAACATTCCCATCGCGATTATCGAAGCTAAGGACAACAGCCATAGTGTAGGTGATGGCATGCAGCAAGCGCTTAACTACGCGGAAACCTTAGAAATTCCTTTTGTATTCAGCTCCAATGGCGATGCCTTTTTGCTGCACGACAGAACTGGAAATGCAACAGTCACCGAACAGGAAATCAGCTTGACTGTTGACGCGCATTTAAAATTGACCAGATAAGCGCAGTTATGCGCGTTGAATTTT
>VFQO010004781.1_pt1 | contig 56501 bp, 105 predicted proteins | sample 3512331 | NCBI WGS metagenome assembly VFQO01 (sample SAMN10412371, study PRJNA504923) | tailings metagenome | isolation source: Replicate 3 from Balatoc abandoned mine | place: Philippines: Itogon, Benguet | collected 2017-08-28 | reverse complement strand
GCGTCAGCGCCGTGCGCGGCGACGCCCGCAGCGGCAGCGGCCCCACGCTCGACACGATTGAAAGCGGCAAACATGCCTGAGCGTGAGGCGTGAGCCCGCGTGCGGCCGCCAGGGCAGGCCACCGTGGTGGCGCAGGTTGGCTTGGCCGCGTGCCAGCGCACCCTAGGGGACTGCCCCCAACCATCCCTCTCCAGTCCCCACCAACCCCACCACTCCACACCCACTGCTTTTTCCCTGCTGCTCTGTCCCTTTGATGACGCTTGACAGGCTTGCAAGTATTCGTTCGTTCCTTAAGATGCTCGCTCCTTTTTCTCAGCCCGGCGACTTATGCCGGGCTGCTGCTGCGTGCTTTCCCCCCGCCACTTTTCCTGTCTCTACCCACCCCTTCGCCCGGGGGCGCGGCGGCGGCGGCGCGGGCGCACAGCCCTGCCCGCCGCCAAGCTGCGGCAACCCCGTGGCCACAACCCGACGCTCTTTCTGCGGTGCTAGGACGTGGCGGCGCTCCCTCTGTGCTTAGTGCCTCTCAACCGACGCCCGCCACGCCTGGCCCGCCCCGTGCGCAACGCAACCGCCGCAGCGCTGCTGTCACCCTTGAGAGCAACCAACTGCCTTGCTTGCTGGAGTCCGTGACTAGCTCCTTTTTGTGCTCCCGAGTGCCTGTGGCTGCGCGCCAGACGCCTCCACACCAGCGCTTGCTGCCTTCGTGTGTAAGCCAGTGAGACATGGGGTGCAGAGCAGGACAGAGTGGTAGAATGAATTCAACTTCACCAAACAATGCTGAACGACAGTGAGGATGTGCGCAGCCCGTCAAAATGTTTGTGTGCCTTTGCTTCGCACCCGCCCGCCACCGCCGCCAGCTCACCGTCATCTGGGCATGTGCCCAGAACGCGCTGCTGCTCAACCAAACGCAAGGACGGGCCTTGATTGACCGACCAAGGCGCAGGAGGGGGCGACAGGCGCGAGCGGCACGGCGGTATGCGGTGCGCCACCACTGCAGCGGCCGTGAGCGCGCCCTCCACATCCGGCAGGCAGCAGGCGCACAATGCAGCGGTGGCGCCCTGCCGGCTGAGGCCGCGGCAGCAGCCCTTCCTGGGCGAGGCCTCGGCCCTGCGGAAGGGGGGCCGCAGCAGCGGCAAGAGGCAGCAGCGAGCGGCGGCAGTGAATGTGGCGGAGCAGCAGCAGGCGCCAGCGCCGCCCAGGAAGCAGCAGGGCGGCAGCTCAAAGGTGGTCAAGGCAAGTTGCCGCCGCCGCCGCCGCCTGCCGCCAACAAGAGCTGCGTTTCGCGCGCCAGCAGTGTGGTTACAGCGTGCGTGGTTGTGCCCATCTTCTGCACTTTGGGCTGGCATGTTTTCGCAAAAAGCAGCAGCAGCAGCAGCAGTGGAAGTTGGCAGCGACGTGTCCTTCCCTGCGTGCGCTGTTGCAGGTGCCGCCCGAGCGTGTGCGCAACTTTTCAATCATTGCGCACATCGACCACGGTAGGCTTGGATGGGGCTGTTTTCAGCCTTGCCTGAGTTGCTGCGACAATGAGCTGCTGTAGCGCACCTCTGCAGGCGGCAAGGCAGCCTGCTGGGCTCTGCACGCCCATGCTGCAGCGCCGCCCCACTGCCTACCATGGCCACGAGCTTAGCTTGGCACGGGCCTGGGTGCTCAGCTTTTGTGGGTGCTGCCCCGCTGCTGCAGGCAAGTCCACTCTGGCGGACCAGCTGCTCATCAAGACTGACACAGTGGAGAACCGGGAGATGCAGGTGGGTGCTGGGCCCTGGGCCAGTTGGTTTGGCGGCCAACACGATTGGTCAGAATGTTGAAATCGATGTTGAACGGCAATCAGCAACCGGGAAGCAGAACAGCACAAGCAGGCAGCCGCTGGGATGTGATGACTCTGCTTGTGTTGCTGCTGGCTGCTGGCATGCAGGCTTGGCCCGTTCTGTGCCACCCCAGCACACACCTGCCTGCCTTGCTTGCAACACCTTGATGCCCTGCTGCAGGTGCAGTGCCTGGATGGCATAGACCTCAAGCATTGCTTTGCTTCTTAGCCAAAGAGCCAGCCTCTTTCTCAAGCCTGTTCTCTGTCGCACTTCGCTGCACCTATGCTGCAGGCGCAGTACCTGGATGGCATGGATCTGGAGCGCGAGCGCGGCATCACCATCAAGCTCAACACGGCCCGCATGAAGGTGGGCAGCGCTGGGGGCTGCTGGTCGCCTACTGGCATTACGTTGAACGCTCCTTGTGGGGTTTCCATGTGGGGCGCTGCGCTGCTGCTGCTGCTGCTGCTGCCGCTGCCAAGGCTGCTGCTGCCAATGCAGCAGCACAAGAGGCGCAACTCAGCGGTGCGCACTCCCCTGCCCTGTGCAACAGTACGTGGCCAAGGATGGGCAGACGTATGCCCTCAACCTGATTGACACCCCCGGCCACGTGGACTTCAGCTACGAGGTGGGGAGTTGTGCGAATGCACCTCGTCATGTCAGCATGGTGCAAGCGCGGCGGCACATTGGGTGCCTCTTGCTCACCTACACGCCTTGACTGCACCCGCACCCAACCTTCCATCCTGCCTGCTCAGGTGTCGCGCTCGCTGGCCGCCTGCGAGGGCTGCCTGCTGGTGGTGCGTGCACCCCCCACATCCCACTCTTAGCTGCTTCTCCCCCACCCAATCAACTCGCGCAGGTGTCGCGCTCGCTGGCTGCCTGCGAGGGCTGCCTGCTTGTTGTGGATGCCAGCCAGGGCGTGGAGGCGCAGACGCTGGCAAACGTGTACCTGGCCCTGGAGAACGACCTGGAGATCATCCCGGTGCTCAACAAGATTGATCTGCCGGGTGGGTGCTGAGCATATTGTGCTAGCGGTCGAATGTCGACGATTAAGGGTGTAGCCGACGCTGGACAACTGGTGGCAATGGCGCGCGCAGGTGGTGCTCCTGCATGCACACTGCTGCCCGTGCCGCCGCCGCCGCTGGCACGCTCAATCACTCTCACCCTCACTTGGCATGCTTCCAATGCTATGGCCAGGCGCCGACCCCGACCGCGTGAAGCGTGAGATTGAGGAGGTGATTGGCCTGGACTGCAGCAACGCCATCATGGCCTCCGCCAAGCAGGTGCGAGGCAGATCAGCAGTTGATGTGGCTTGCAAGTGGGGTGGGCTGCTGTTGTACGGATTGCGACCGCTAGCTGACGTTGCATGGTTTCATGGGGCGGCTTTCTTCAGCTACCAAAGTGCAACACATGTAGGCTTCGCTCCATGCACTCGCCAGCATGGACAAAGAGTGGAACGAGTGGCTGCAGGCAGCGGGTGGAGCCGCCTTCTCTCGCCACGTGCCCATTTTCTCGCTTTTTCATGTCGATCTGCAGGGCATCGGCATTGAGGAGATTCTGGAGGCGGTGGTGGAGCGGATACCGCCGCCCAAGGACGCTCGGAGCGAGCCGCTGCGTGCGCTGATCTTTGACTCGTACTATGATGCCTACAAGGTGGGTTTACCACATGTTTTGTTTATTGAATGCCACCGTTTGCCTGGTTTGTCATGGCAGGAGTGGCTGTGCTGATCTTTGCTCAATCCCTTGTTGCTTCATGCAAAAGTCACCTAGAAACTCCCACCGCTGCCCAACCTCTGTTTCAACCTCATGCAGGGCGTGATTGTGCAGTTCCGCGTCATGGACGGCGAGCTGCGGCGCGGCGAGCTGGTCAAGTTCATGAACACGGGGTGAGGGCCTGGGGATGGCAGAGTGTGGTGCATGAGCATCCGGGCTGGGATTGTCCAGCTTGTCTCGAGGCAAGTTCAGCAACACGGGGCGAGGGCGAGTGGAGAGGTTTGGCTGTTGCAGCCTACTGCCCTGCGCACTGGTGTGTGGCCGCAAGTTACTGTTGCACCTCACCTGCCTGCTGTCCTGCCCCCTTGCCCTGTTTCAGCTGCGAGTACGATGTCACAGAGCTGGGCGTGCTGTCTCCCAAGAGCGTTGAGGTGAGAGACACCCATGCACATGGCTGCATGGGCGGCCACCCTGCTTCACTTGTGCTCTCGCCGGCAGTCAGCCTGGTGTGCAGCACGGCTGCCCTGCCTCCCAGCCAGCCCATAATTTCAAAAGATAGGTGCAGCCGCCTGGTCGATGTGCTCACGTGCCGCGTGCTGTGTGGCCCTTAGCGTGCCCCGGCCAATGTGGAGTGTGCGACAGCGCCCTGTCCTTCTCTGCCTGCGCGCCTGCCAGGTGCATGCGCATGTATTGCCCTTCGCCTGCGTTGTACGCCATTACCTCATGTGTGCCTCTTTCTGGCCCTGCCAGGTGGAGTCGCTGTATGCGGGCGAGGTGGGATACCTTGCAGCCTCCATCAAGCAGGTGAGGCGCAGGGCTGCTGGACACCATTGCTGCTTGCATGCACCGGTAGCTGAGCTGCTGGGTAGCAGGCATGCATGGTGGGCTGGATGCTTGGGCGTGCGGTGGGATGGCCTGCTCGACCGAATGGGGCGCCCCGATACAGCCCTGATACAGCCCAACCGTCACACACACTCTCTCACACCCATACGCACTTGCAACCCCCACTTGCGCAGGTGGCGGACGCACGCGTTGGTGACACCATCACCCTGAAGAGGCAGCCTGCGGCCGAGGCGCTTCCCGGCTACACAGAGGCCATGCCCATGGTCTTCTGCGGCCTCTTCCCCACGGGTGCGTGCTGCGCTGCCTGCAGGAATGCTGGCCCTCGCAGAGCTTGATTTCAGGGGCTGGCGCTGCGTGAGTGTGGGCCGCCTGAAAAGCGGCCTGCAGACGCGGACAGTCAGACCCTGAGCTGCACGAGGCGCTTTATCGCCTAGTTCCATCTCATGTGTATTGGCAGCCATTTCCGCTCCTGCAGACGCGGACCAGTACCCGGAGCTGCACACGTTTGGCTCACACCATGGTCAATCAGGCACAGCTCACATTGCTCCGCTGACATTTGGTCAATTTTCTCTGCTGCAACTCACCCGCAGACGCGGACCAGTACCGAAGCTGCAGGACGCGCTGCGCAATACTGCTGGATGGCCCGCCTTCTGGTGTATCCTTTAACCAGCTCTATCTCCACTGCTGCAGACGCGGACCAGTACCCGGAGCTGCGTGAGGCGCTGCTCAAGCTGCAGCTGAACGACGCGGCGCTCAAGTTTGAGCCCGAGGTGTCAAGCGCCATGGGCTTTGGCTTCCGCTGCGGCTTCCTGGGCCTGCTGCACATGGAGATTGTGCAGGTGGGGTGATCGGTGGTACTGGATTCGTGCTGGCAAGATGTGAATTGGGGCTGGAAAGGTGTGAGAGGGGGAATGAAACAGCAGCGCAGGCGGGCCTGCTGCACATGGAGATTGTGCAGGTGGGGGTGGTGGGGCCTGATGCCAGATGGTGCGGTCTCTGTTGCAAGCAGAAGGGCGGTAGCAGCGCAGGCAGCCTGGGCCTGCCGCGCATGGGGGTTGCGCAGGCGGTCGACAGCTGTGCCAAGTGCGTTTGCACTCGTGTCTGGACTCACCTAAGTGTCTTATTCCGTCTGATTGCCATAGGAGCGTCTGGAGCGCGAGTATGACCTGGACCTCATCACCACCGCACCCACTGTGGTTTTTAAGGTGAGGTGATGTAGGGGATGAGAATGGAAGGCGGTTGGGGCTGGCGGGACCGGCAGGCAGCAGGGCTGCTGGTGCCGCCGCGCCAGCCCATGCTTTCGCCCTCCGCTGTCTGTCGCTACACAACTCTAGGACTGCCTCTAGGCCTACAACTCTAGCACCACACCTACGTGTCATCAATCGCTGCGTGGCTCTGCAGGCCATTGACACGGCTGGCAAGGAGCACATTGTTGACTGCCCCTCCAAGCTGCCGCCCGCCAACCGGCTGGAAAGCATTTCTGAGCCGTACGTGCGGCTGGAGATTATCACCCCCAAGGACTATGTGGGCAGCATTATGGAGCTGGCGCAGCAGGTGGGCCGTTGCTACCTGATTGCATTGTCAATTAGAAGCCGATGTGCAGTTCCTACCGGTGCTCAGGTCCTTGCATCCAACCCGCGCGTTTCTCGCTTGCTTGTGCAGCGGCGCGGCGAGTACGTGGACATGCAGTACCTGACTGAGACGCGCACCACGCTGGTGTACAACATGCCGCTGGCTGAGGTGAGGCTGGGGCCAGCATGGGGGGGCCCGCCGGGCAAGCTGCGCCACCGCATGCCGCTGGCAGGGGTGGGTCTGGTCCAGCAGTGCATGCCTGCACTCACGGCCACACCTGCGTGATCTGCACCCGCACTTTCGCCGCCCAGCCGCAGCACTCTCACGCCTGCACTACTTCATGCCTCCTGCACTGCAGGTGGTGACCGACTTTTTCGACGCGCTCAAGTCGCGCAGCCGCGGCTACGCCTCCATGGAGTACTCGCTCACTGGGTGAGGAGGAGGAGGGTGTAATATAATCATGTAAAAGGTGCAGCAATCGATGGGTTGCCAGCCTTCATGGAGTGCTCGCTCACTGGGTGAGGACTGTGGAAGTGTTTGTGTTTTGGTGTTCACAGAGCGGTTGTTGAGTGTCCGGCATCCATGGAGTGGTCGCTCACGGGGCGAGGAGGGGGTGAGGGGTTGAAAGAGGGAGGTGCCTGCATTGCGGCTGCCATTGCCAGGGCCAACCCTTTTCAGCTGCCGTCATTTCTGGCCCCTGCCCAGATAAGCACACCCCAAGAGGCAGCCTGCCCCACCTCAACTGCCCTTTGTCGCTGTCACTCCTTCCGATGCAGCTACCGCGAGAACGACCTTGGTGCTGCTGTTTCTAAGCATGCATGCCGCGTGTTCTGTTCCCCTCCCTCCCTCGCAGCTACCGCGAGAACGACCTGGTGCTACTGGATGTGAAGATCAACGCCGAGATGGTGGAGCCGCTGGCCGCCATTGTGCACCGCGACAACGCCTACTACGTGCGTCGTGTTTGCTGTTCGAGGCCTGCTTCTGCTGTTCTTGCTTGCCGTTTGGAATGCCTGATTTGTGCGTTGAATGTACATGTTTTGTGACGCAACGCGTGCTACTACATGCGTTGAGCTGTTTGGGCTGCCCCCCGGTAGGTGCACTTGCTGGTAAAATGCTTGAGCGCGGATGCGCGCCTTGCAGTCCCTCTGAACAGCTGCGTACTTGCTTGACACACGCTTGTCCTTATCCCCCTTGCCTACCGCAGGTGAAGCTGAAGGAGCTGATCGCCCTCTTACCTGTCAGGGATTGCTTGCCAACACAAACGTTTGCTGAGCTGCTCCCACCATCTGCAGGTGGGCAAGGCGCTGGTGAAGAAGCTGAAGGAGCTGATCCCGCGCCAGCAGTTCCGCGTGCCCATCCAGGCAGCCATCGGCTCGCGCGTTGTGGCCTCCGGTGCGTGCCCCTCATGCCCTTGCTTCTGCGCGCTGTTGGGGGGGGGGGGGCGCTGGTGTCGCAGCAGGGGGGCCTGGCATGCAGGTGTCTTGCTTGCTGGCAGCGCATGGGTGTGCCAGTGGGCTCCACTGCTTGCCTCAGTTTCGTCGGCTTCGCAGGTCTGTGCTGTACATCAAGCCGCAGACTTGACTCCCGCTCACGGCATTCTCCTCCTGCTCATCCACCAAAGCACTCCGGAATGTCTGCATTTGCAGAGTCGATCCCCGCGCTGCGCAAGGACGTGCTGGCCAAGTGCTACGGCGGCGACATCTCGCGCAAGAAGAAGCTGCTGAAGAAGCAGGTGCGCTGAGCACGCTGCGCCCCACGCTGTGCCACGCTGCGGTCACGTGCCTAACCCTGCGTGCGCCGCGCCCGTGCTGTGCCTCGCTGCCGTCGCCGTCAAGCAGCGGATGTCGAGCCTGGGCTTAGCCTGGGCTTGTGATGGCTGAGCGCTTTACCTCTTGACCTCCCCCGGTGCTCCGCAGGCGGCGGGCAAGAAGCGGATGAAGAGCCTGGGCCGGGTGGACGTGCCTCAGGAGGCCTTCATGGCGGTGCTGTCCATCAACCAGGCCACAACCAGCACCGACGACTGAGCACGCACACATGGCGCAAGCAGTGCGGCCATGTCCCGCTTTCTGCGCCAGCAGGGCAGGCAACCGCGTGCAAGCAGTGCAGCAGCAGCCCAAGTGCAGACGCCACCCGGCGCCCCAGTTTCGGTGCAGGGCGGCCGTTTGGGCGGCCCCTCTGCTGCAATCTCTCCCCTGCCCAACGTGCCTCGCAGCCTCAGAGTTTTCCTCTCCCCCTGTATTCTAGGCCGCTCCCCATCCACATTCTGTATCAAGTCTGGCATTTTATCGGTTGCCCCAACCCATTTAAACTTCACAGTCAGCCGCATGCTGCGCACATAAAGACCATCACTGGACGAGGGCAACAAGGCGCATCAGCTCCCTGGCTGCTCGCCGCCGTCTGCTGTGTCGCCGCCGCCTGCTGCGCCCAAAGCGCCGCCGAACGAGCGCGCCGCATGCTGCCGTAGGAGGGCGAGGTTAGCGTGTCTTACTTGCTGCGCCGTCAGCTGCTGGCACAGCTGCCAGTCAAAGTCCTCGTCACAAAAGGCCTCTCGCACTTCCAGAATGCGCAGGCCTGGGTTTTGAGGGAGTAGAAGGTGTGATGATGTAGGGGCAGGTGCGCCGGGAGTGTGGGAGTGATAGGCCGCGGCAGAGACCATGCAGTGTACCGCTGGGTGCCCACAGGCCCTGGAGCATGCTCCAGCACTTGCCGAGGTTTACAGCATGCGCGCAGTACTAATGCAGCTCACAAGCCCGCTATCACAGCCCGTGCAGCGCACCCAGCATCTGGCCCCAGTGGTCCTGTGCCATCATTTCCGCCAGCCACTCGTTGCCATTGCGCAGGGGGTGCTCCTCTAAGAACTGCCGCAGCCAGAGGTAGTCGGGTGTGGGGGGCAGGTCCCCGCCCTCCCCGCCAGGACCCAGCTGCGACAGCACCACCCTGCGGTTCAGTTGGGGATGGGTGGTTGCATGCCAGCACTTGTGCTGCTCTGCTGTAGACAGGGCTGGGTCACACGTTGTAGCCAGCCAATGATTGCTCACCGGAGGGCAACAAATGTAAACATGGTGTTGAGCATGGACGCCGCCTTCTGCTCAGGGCCGAGTCCATCGAAGGTGTCGTGTGGGACCGCCATCTTGGCCATCGGCCGTTGTACATGCCTGCTGCGATTGTTAAGACGGCGGCTGGAGGGCCCCTGCGGCCGTGGCGTTCGTCTGGGCGCCGTTCCAGTGCCAAACGCACGGCTGACGCTGCGGAGCGCCACTCTCATGCTTTCAAACTAATCGCAAAGGTAGTAGATATGGGAACAAAGCGCAGTTCGCCTGACCGCCGGGCCACAGCAACCCCGCCGCCGCCACCACCCCACAGCGCAGCAGGCTGCATGCTCTTTGCGTTTGTAAGGCCAAGCCTTTCATCCTTCCTCGCACTACATTTATCCATATCGTACTTACATCCGGCAGCTACTGCCAGCTATAAAAATAGGGCTATAACTGGCACCGCATGGTAATGGCAAGAAAGCTAGCTAGGCGTACGCAAAAACAGTCGGAGCAGCGAACAGCTCGCTCTCATGGTGACCTGATCACCTTGAGAAAGGGAGAACAAAACATGATAGCATCTATATACTGAACGGGGCATTGTTTTTGCACTTGATGTTACATTGATGCGTTTAGGCAGACGGCCAGCTGGAAGCTTGAAGCCCACGTGGCGGAGTTGCTCACTGGTAGCGCCGACCTGCGGAAGGAAGGGGATGCACAGAGGAGGGCGCGTTAAGCTGTGCAGCATGCGATGAGCGGAAAGCTGAGCAGATCAGGGCGGCAGAAGAGCAACAAGCAAAGCACCAGACGGCGGACAAGATGAGTGCCAGCGATGCTGGTGGAGCCTGGAGCGATGACGCACCTACGGGCTGGTTGCTGGCCTGCTGCCACCAGTGGTGTTCAGCCAGGCCGCCAGGCTGAGTCATCACCCTCTGCAGCAATGGGGGCAGAGTTTGCGGGCTTGCAGCATCGTGCGCCTTCCTCAACATCCAAATGAAGCGGCAAGGAGGCCAGGCAGCACTGCAGAGGCTGCTCCAGCCAAAGGCTCCGCACCGCCCAGAGACCGCAAGGTGTGTCAGACTGGCTCGAGGGGCTTTATTGCCAGGCAACGGCCCAGCCGGCCCAGCCCACACTGCCAGCTCACCTGGCCTTTCTTGGCCTGGCCGGTACAGCGGGGTGGCCACACCGTACAGCCCAAACGCGGGCAGCATGCTGTCTGGGCTGGCATCGTCATCGGTGGCCCCCAGTGCCTCACCGCCTGGCGGCGGGGCGTGAGCGCTGCCCTCCACCGCCGCTGCGCCGTCGGCTGGCGCCTCCTCCTGCTGCTCATCCATGCCGCCTGGCGGCGTGGCGCGCGCGCTGCCCTCCTCCGCCGCTGCGCCGTCGGCTGGCGACTCCTCCTGCTGCTCATCCATGCCGCCTGGCGGCGTGGCGCGCGCGCTGCCCTCCTCCGCCGCTGCGCCGTCGGCTGGCGACTCCTCCTGCTGCTCATCCATGCCGCCTGGCGGCGTGGCGCGCGCGCTGCCCTCCTCCGCCGCTGCGCCGTCGGCTGGCGACTCCTCCTGCTGCTCGCCTGCGCTCACTCCTAGCTGCTGCGCCAGCTCCTCGTCCAGACCAGCATACAGGTCACGCTGCAGGTCGTCCGTGCCGCCGCTGCCGCCGCTGCCGTTGCGGGCGACGCCGCTGCTGCCTCCGCTGCCGCCACCAGTTGCATGTTCGGCTCGTAATTGCTGGCGGCCTTGCTGGCGGGCTCGCCACGCAGCGCGCTCTGCCTGCAGAGCGAGCAGGCGGTTCTTTTCCCGCTGCACTTCGAGCATCTGCGCTGTGAGCCGTGCCGACTGCGCCGCAAGCTGTGCCGACTGCGCCGCAAGCTGTGCCTCTCTTTCGTACAGGGCATCCAGCTGCTGCTGGAGCGACTGCATGTCGCTGGCAGGTGCTGCGTTGGCTGCAGCCGCTCGCTTTCGTAGGGCCAACTGCTTGTGCTGGCGCAGCAGGTGGCGGCGGGACACGCGCCTGCACGAGGGAGGGGCCGGCAGCGGCGGCGGCGGCGGCGGCTTGGTGGAAGATTAGACTCTGAAGCCAGCGCGTGCTGACTCTGTTGCAACCTAGGGGCTGCAACGGCCCACGCAAGCCTGCCGAGGGCCCCTTGCTAGCGGTTGCCACCAGTGCGTGCCCTTCGAGGCCCCCCTGCAAACGCCCACGCACCTCTTGATGGCGGTGGTCTGCACGGACACCAAATCGTGGTTCACAGGGCGGTTTTCTTCAATTGGGGGCAGCGACGAACTTCCGCCCTGTGCCGCAGGCCATCCCATGCCCAAACAGCGCGGGGAGAGGGGATGAGGAAGGCCGACGGCGGCCGAGAGGACGCGCTGAGGAGGAGGTGCGCCGAGTTGCATGCTGCGGCGGCGGGAGACCAGCGCGCCCGACATCACGGCAAGCTTCTGCTGTGCGGGGCCCAGCCTTCCTGAGCCCCGCTCAAAAGATGCTCACCGAGCAAGCCTGAAAGGCTGGCTGGGGCGGCGACACGCGCGCCGCCAGCGTTTGGCGCCTGCGCCCTATGGGCAGCGCCGCAGGGCGCAACGGGACAGCCCACGGGACAGCCTGCCTCTTCTCGCAACCCCGCTGCCGCCACCGCCCCGGGACCACAGCACAGCAGGTAGGCAACATCCAAACGTTGTGTTGAGGCCAACCTCCGCCTTTGATTGCACCACCAGCATTCCTTCGGCTTGCCAGGCCTGTCAAGCGGCATCAAAGGGACAGAGCAGCAGGGAAAAAGGAGTGGGTGTGGAGTGGTGGGGTGGGTGGGATTTGAGAGGGATGGGATGGTTGGGGGCAGGCCCATAGGGTGCGCTTGCACATGGCCAAGCCAACCACGGTGGCCTGCCCTGGCGGCTGCCCAGAGGCGGGCTCACACCTCACGCTCAGGCATGTTTGCCCGATTCAATGGTGTCGAGCGTGGGGCCGCTGCCGCTGCGGGCGTCGCCGCGCACGGCGCTGACGCGCTGCAGGCGGGCGGCCGCCTGCCGCATCGCGTCGGCGCGCTTCTCCAGCTCCGCGCGCTCTGCGGCCGAGATGTTGCCGCCCAGGGGCTGCGCCAGAGCATCCTCGATTTCCGCAACCTGTGCGAGGGAAGTTTGAAAAAAATCATCAACCGCACGGCCGCTGCTGGAAGGACAGCAGGCATGGCCCCTGCCCCCAGCTCCCCCCAAACCCCTGCATGCCCACCCGCCCTCCCCCGCACCTGCTGCACGATCTGGGAGCTGAGGTGCGGCCCAGGTTGGCGCCCGTCATGGACGTGCGCGCAATGGCGGTGGTCTTGGAGATGCGGGCCAGCTGGGGCGGCAGCGCGCCGTGCAGCTCGGTGCGCGCAATCTTGGTGACCTGCTCCTCCACCGCCGCCACCTTCTTGTCCAGCAGCTTGGTCTCGACTTGACCAGTTACCTGTGGCAGAGAGAGGCAAAAAAAATGGTGGTCGCACCCAGCGGGCGAGGGTGGCGCCATAGGTGGGTGGAAGGTGTGCAGGCGCGCCGGGGATACCACCATCAAAGCGACCCTCCCAGGCAGCAGCGTATTCACCTCGTCAGCAATCTCGTTGGCGGAGGGCGAGAAGGCGTCGCGCAGGTTGACCAGGGCGCCGGTGCGCGCCTGCGGGCGGGTACGGGGTGCATGAGCGAGTGGCAAGGCAAGGCAAATGCAACGGAAAATAACCTGACCATGGATGTGCCAGGTGCAGAGCGCCGATCACCCGCTTTGCAGCGCCATTCAGGTTGATGGCATCCGGTGGCCGGTGCCTGCGCTGGGGCTTCGTGCCGGCGCCTGGCATTGACAGCTTACGGCTGCTGTCATCTCGTGTATTGCTGCATTGCTCCGCCAGCGTTCTAAAGACCGAACCGCCACCACAGCGCTTGAAGCGGGCTCAACGCGGCGCGCGGGCGCTATGCAGGTGCCTGCAGCCTGCGCCCGTTTCTCTGCCCCCCGGCCATCGCTGTCGCACAGCGCTGCTCGGCCAGTACAGCGGTACCGAGCAGCGAGGCTCGCTCGCCCCCTGGCCTCCGCTGCCGCCCCGTCCGGCGGCACTGATGGCGGCGGGATGAAGAAGAATGCAGCAAGCAGCAAGCACAGCAGTGCGACCACGATAGTGAGTGGACCGGCTGTGCATCTATCTGGGATCTTGGCATCAGGCATGTGTCCAGCCCACTCATCCCTGCCCTCCGCTCCGCCGCGCCTACTCTGATGCATGCTGCATGCGCCCTCCCACCCACTGCCTGCAGCTGCCATGGCTGCCATGGCTGCAATGGCCGAAGCAGTTGCCATGGTGGCTGCAGTGGTTGCAGTGGCCGCAGCAGGTGGCATCCGCTTGGCGACAGAGCTACTTGGAAGCGCACTTGCGGCAGCAGCTTCGCAGTGCGGCGATTGCCGAGTGGGTTGAGGAGAGCAAGCAGCTGGAAAAGGACTCTTGGGAGCTCAGGCTGAGGGCGGAGGCCAGCGCTCTCAAGCGCAGGGAGCAGAGGGAGCAGCAGCGGCTGGCAGAGAGGAAAAGTCAGCGCCGGGAGGCCCCCGCCAAAGTGCCGGCGCCGCCTGCTCCTCAGCCTGTGGGCCCCTGGCCGGCACCTTCCACTACACCTGCACCGGGGGCCAGCCGTGCACGGACTGCAGCTGCGGAAGCAATGGCTGCTGCCGCCACGGCGTGGGCCGCAGCTGCTTCTGGCCACGAGGCGGCGGCCCAAGCGGCAGCGCAGCGTGCCGAGTCACAGTCAGCAACACATGATGCGGCTGCAGCAGCAGAGTGGGAGCGTGCTGGCGCTGCCTGGCGTGCCGCATACGACGCTCTGGAGGCGGCTGCCCAGGCGGACCCTGGGGCAGAGGCGGTGCGGCAGGCGGGGGCTGCAGTGGAGGCAGCACACGGGCTCTGGCGCCAGCTGGGCAGTGCCAATGGCGGCACCCATTAGGACTCAGGCTCTTGAGCAGCCCCGACTGCCCACTCTTGTTTTCTCCTTGGCCAATTCTTTCGTGCCACCTGCCATCCTAGTATGTTGTGCCACTCTGCTTGTTGTTGCAGATGTGTACATGCACCCGAACCCAACCCAGTGCCTCAGATGTCCGCACATGATCCATAGCCCTGCCGCCTTGGCGCCCCCATTGCATGCTCGCTGTTCATGCCTTGTTCTCGCCTGGACAGCCATATCTACTAACCGTTACAAGCTTGCTGCTGAATCTGTGCATCTGGTGACAAGGCAAAGGTTGCGACAATGGCTGCCAGAAACACTGCAGCCGACGGATGGCAGCTGGGGCCAGCTGGGAGCTCCCGCTCGAGCGGGACGGAGGGTGGGGCAGGCTGGCTGGCTGGCATGTTTCCAATCAGTTCGTAAGTCATGGCAGGCTCAGTGGGTCGCTGGCCAGCAGCTGCAGCACAGCTCTCCCCAAACGGTCGTAGAGCCAGGGTGCGCAGGCTAGGCAGGCGCTGAGCAGCTGCGGCTTTGAACTCTTTCTTGCCCTCGCCTGATGCCCCCCACAGCCCGTCGATGCTCAGCACACGCAGCTGCGGCAGGTCCCACAGCGCATGCGTGGGGCCGGCGCGCAGCGCTGCCTCAGCAAGTGACCACTCAACTTCCAACTCTGTGAGGCTGCTGCGGAAGGGCCCGGCGGGCAGGTCGTCAATCCCGTAGTTGAAATGAAGCTGCAGCTTCTGTTTAGAGGATGGGGGAGGGGCGTCCTGGGCATGCATAAGCATGAAGAGAGTAGCTGGTCGGCTGGCCGCCGGGCGCCGCCACTTGTGCAGCACATGTACAACCCATATATGCATCCCATCCAATGCACTCAACCAAGGTGCATCCAGTTCAAAGCGCACTCAAACACAGGAATCCACCAATGCACCCGCTCGCACACCCAACCACAGCAACCGCGCCTCACCTGCAGGGCCGCCAGCGCGCCGATGCCCTCTGGCACGCTGTCAGGGCACACGCCCAACAGATCGAGGGCGGTGAGGGCGGTGAGGCGGCTGAAAGCCGAGCTGAGCAGCTGCACTGCTGCTTCATTGCCGTCTGTGAACGGCTCGTCGTCAGTGAGGCTGTGAGCGATGGCCAGGTTGCGCAGCTGGGTGGCCGTGCTCAAGTGGGCAAAGAAGGAGGCGTTCTCAGGACAGATGCAGTGCAGGCTGAGCTGGGTGAGGTGCGGTGCCTGCAGGAGACAGGGTGGGGCGGGGAGCGCTGGTGAGTTGGGCTTGGATGCAGAGAAGCTGTGGTGTGCCGAGCAGGCGAAGCAGGATCGCAAACACCCCTCGTGGGTGGTGTGGCTGGGCATGCGTGTGCACGCATGGGCACGCATATGCACTCGTAGCACGACATGATCATTCAACCCACCTTCCCCGGTCGCATACCCATGCTCTCACCTGTGCGGCTGCTGCCATGGTGGCGGTGTGGAAGGGTGCGGCCACACAGTTCTCCCGCACCAGCATGTCCACGGACAGGCTCTCCAGCTGGGCAAAAGTGCGGCGCATGCCACGCACTTCCCCGTTCAGGAACAGGCGGCGCAGCTGCGGCAGCGGCGCCTCGGGGCTCAGCCAGCACTGGTTGCTGCGCAGGCGCAGGGTGTCCAGGCGCGGCAGGCGGTCCGCCAGCCAATCCACGGAGGCTGCGGGTGGGAGGATGGGTGCCGCACGCCGGTCAGCAGCAATGTCGTACAATCATTGGTGTCGATGCAGCTGAGTCGGTGCATGCATCCATCCAACGCAGTGCAACCAGGCCGCCCCCGCCCTCCAAACAACAGTGGGCTCCCAGCCAACTCACGCTCAAGGCTGTCGTCCTCCTCAGACAGGTGCAGCTCAGAGGTTGCCTGGGTGACATGCGCCATGCGCGGCACCCAGTGAGCACCCATGTCCGAAGACAGGGTCAGCTTCAAGGGCTGGTCCGACAGCAGGGCCAGCACAGCGCACGCCAGCCCACGCAGCCGCTCACGGTTGGCAGCCATGCTCAGTGCCTCTTCCAAGGATTCCCCCTGACCCCAGCGGCTGCCGCTCTGCAGGTCCAGCGACAGCTCAGACACACGTGGCCGCCGTCGCAGCAGGAAGTCCAGCAGGCTCTGAAGCGTGGCGGGCCCCTCGGGTCCGTCGCTGACGCGAGCACTCAGGCGGTGGCCGCCGGCGGCGGCTTGGGCGGCCCAGGCTGCGGCATTCCAGGCCTTGGAGGTGGCCGCCAGCGCCCGCTTGCTGCAACAGCAGGAGATGCAGTGCATGTCAAGCCTCACTGCAGCGGCAGTGGAGGCGAAGGCATGGGCAGCGGCGCCAGCGGCACTTCACACGGCGGCGGTGCGCGGCACACCCTGCGCTGCTCTGCTGCTGCCACGTGCCTTGCGCGCTCCCAGCTTCCCAGCCGAGCAAATACAGCGGTCAAGAGCTCGGTCTGGGCGATGCACACGCGCCCATCGGCCGTCTGCATGGCTGGCAACGCTTGTGGCGCCTTGGACAGCGCGTGCTGGAACGGTAGCAATATCAAGGAAGACCAGGAATAGCCTGCAGGAGCCTGCGGGCCGGCATGTGCGCCAGCGCCGGCAGCACCGCGCTTCAGCATGCAGCAGAGTGTCATTGCCAGGCGTTGCACCACAGTCCCTCTCAGCGGCTCACAGTCGCCGGTGTACAGTATTGCTTTACTGCTCGCATGCTGCTGGGCTGCCAGCCTCTTACACATGCCACTGCCGCAAGGGCTAGAGGACAAACCACATGCTGCTGTTGCATTAGGGCGTGGAGTCAGTGCGAGTGCATCATGCTGCAGCCAAAGCATGCTGTGCTACCGCCGCGCGCCCAGCAGGCGCAGCGCGAGCGCCTCCTGCTCTGCCAGGGACAGCCCGGCCGTGGCGCCTGCCTTTGATTTCTTCCTCTTGCTGCCGCCCGCCCCTGCCGCCGCTGGCTCAGCAGCCTCTGCTGCTGCCCGCTTGCCGCCTTTCGCACGTGCCGTCGGCTGCTCCTCCTCCTCCTCCGCCTCCGCCTCCTCTTCATCGGCCGCCTGCTGCGCGGCTGCTTTGGCAGGCAGCATGCCAAAGTGCGCCGCCTCTGCGTGCCGCCGGCCCCTGCCGCTGCTGGTCCCCTCGTCATCTGAAGACTCAAGAAGGTCGACATCCAAGCTGCCACCCTCCTCCTCGTCTCCCTCTGAATCCGACTGCCCACCGGCCACCGCCGCCGCGCCGCGCCCGCGCCCGCGGCCGCCCAGACCGCCAGCCTCCTCCTCCTCCTCTTCGCTGCTGCTGCTGTAGTCGGATCCTTCTTCTTCCTCGCTGCCGCTGCCGTCGCCCAGCACTGCAACACCGCCCTCAGGGGCCTCACGAGCCAGCCGCTTGGCCTGCAGCAGGGGAGGCAGCGTGGCATTTAAAGAGTCGGAGCCTAGTTGCAGGTCACATTGCTCCAGTTTTGGCACACAAGGTCGGTTGCGCATCGCAGCAGAAAAGCTGTGTGGAAGCACCACAAGCAAGCAGTCAGTTGCCGCCATCACATTTACTCACTCCCTGAGCAACATCGCCGCCAGACACAGCAATCAACCCATCACACTTCCAAACCCACCCGCTTCTCCTAGCGCTGCTGCTTGCGCAGCTCCTTCATTGCCAGACCCTCATCCTCCCATTTGCACACCCACAGCAAGGGCCCCCAACCCACCCGCTTCTCCTGGCGCTGCTGCTTGCGCAGCTCCTTGAGCGCCGCTCGGTCCTCGCGGTCTCGCTGCAGCATGACGGCGCGGGCGGCGGCGGCGCGCTCCGCCACCGACCCGTGGATGCCGGTGTCCAGGCCCGCAATCCTGCAGCAGAAAGTAGCAGCAGCAAGGGTAGTATCAGTGAGGTTGTTTCAGTTTGCCTGTTGCAGTCAGGGAGCGCTCCGCCACTGAGCCGTGGATGCCGGTATCCAGGCCCGCAATCCTGCGTGGGACAGGATGGCAAATGCAGGCTGATTTCAGTTGGTTGTTGCAGTCAGGCAGTGATCCGCCACTAGCCGTGGATGCCCAAGTCCAGGCCCGCCTCTCTGTTGGGCATAATTGGGGGAAGCACAGCAGGCAAACAGAGCGATGCAAGCATGAATGCGCTACATGAAAGCACGAAAGCGTTAGTATGAGGAGTGGCGGACTGCAACGCCGTACACTGTTGCCCACACCATGTGCCCTGCTCCCCATTCATCACACACACCCGCTGCCCCGCCCTGCGTCCCACCCGGCTGCGGCGGCCGCCCGTCGCTCATCCTGCTCCTGCTGCTCCCCGAACTGCTCTTCTTTGGCCAGCAGGGCCAGTGGATCCACGGCCTCGCCATCCTCGTCAAACACCACCCTGCAGGGAAGTGTAAAGAGACACATGAAACACGGCAAGTCAGCACAAGAACTTGTTGCAAAGACAAGCTAGGGGGTCCACAGCCTCGCCATCGTCGTCAAACACCACCCTGCAGGGACATAAGGATTGGGGGCACTTGTTGTAACAGTGAGCCAAGACGACCCTCGACCTCGCCACCCTCGTCAAACACCACCCTGCAGAGAGATGAGAGTGACACAAAGTGCTGTGAATCAGCACCAAGAACTTGTTGCACTGAAACAGCTCGGGGATCCCGTTTGCCAGCATGACGCCCTCCAGTCCACAGAGCACCGACCCAAGTGCCTGCCCCTGCACTGCCACCCCAGGTGGCCCGCTGCACCACCCAGCAGCCGTTCAGCTGAGTGCAGCCCTGCCTCACCTGGAGCCGGACACCGCCCCCGCCTTAATCTTCAGCTTCTTCTTCTTCTGCTGCTTCTGCTGCTTGCCATCAGCTGCTGCTGCTGCCGCCGCATCCGCTGCCGCCGCATCGTCTTCCACCTCGTAGACGTTGTGCCGCTTGACCACCAGGAAATCGTCTTCGTCATCGCTGCCCGCTGCACCTGCTGCCGCCGCGGCGGCGCCACGCTGGCGGCGGCCGCCCTCGCCCTCGTCCTCGCCCTCGCTGCCCTGCTCTTCATCCGACGAAGCAGCTGCCTCCTCCTCCTCCTCCTCCTCGCTGTCACTTTCTGCCGCACCGCTGGCTGCCTGCCGCCGCCGCTGCTCCTGCTGCTGCTGCTCTCGCTGCTGCTGCTGCTGTTGGGCTTGCGGTTCGCCGGCCTCCTGCAGCGCGCCGCCGCCCACCACCACCTCCTTTGTCTTCTTGCCTGCCCAAAGAAAGGAAGGTGCAAAACGTCAGTTGTCAGGAAGTGGGGTTTGAGAGTGCTGGATTGGGAGAGCAGCTGCAGCCGTGCATATGCACTGCGGGTTGTGACCTACAAGCTCTCTTCGCAGCGACCTGTCCAGCACAGGGCAGCGATTTTATCCCTGCCCCACCTGCTTTCTTGAGGAAGCGCAGCTTGGGCGCGGTGGGCAGGCCCATGCTGTAGGCAAACTCGGCGGCCGGCAGCTGCAGGGGGTGATGGGCAGGATGGGGAGGATCGTGTAGTAGCACAACGGAACAAGCTGCTGCATCGGCAAGCTGCTGCGTAGAGGCAGTGCCGTGCAGCCCAGCGGCAGGCATGGCTTGCTGCGCAGAAAATGTGCCTGACATGGTCAGTTGCAACCCTTTTAACCCACCTGCGTGACGTCAAACACCTTGCGGTTGGGCTGCAGGAACACAGAGCGGAGGTAGGAGACGAGCGCACGCTGCGCCACCTCCTGCAGAGGGCAGCCAGGATGGCGCAGGTATTAGTGACCCACCGCTAAGCTGCCTGTGAATGCAAGGTCGTGCTTGCGATCTGCCTGGTTGTCGGACGCATGCATGTCCATGCAAAAGCCATCCGCCCTCTGCCACTGCTTGCCTTGAGCTCCGCATCCTTGGACAGCAGGGCCTGTAGCGCGGGCGTGACTGGCTGCACCTTGGCGGGGTTGTGCTTCAGCTGCTTCACCGGCACCTTGGCCTCCTCCAGCTGTTGTGGGGGGAGGAAGAGGGGAAAGCAGCAGCTAGCAAGCATTACCGAGCTGCAACCAACAAGAAAGGGCTGATTTTCCTGGCTTCACCGGCACTTGGACTCCCCCAAATGTGAGGGAGATGCAGAGCACGGGGGCAGCTGGGGTACACGGCAATTGCGACCACGGCTTGTGCTTCGGATGCCAGCAAAGGAGCCCAGCCGCAACAATCCGGCAGGGCTGCTGTACGGAGCTGGCCAGAGCGTTGCACAGCCGCTCCCACAGCACTCACGCCACACCCCAGCCCGCCTGCCAGCTAAAAGCTTCAGTTTCTGGCTGCCCACCTGAGCCAGCATGCCTTCCCGCTCGCTAGGCAGAAGCAGCAGCAGGCCCTTGCCGGACGACACGTAGCGCGCGGTGCGGCCCACGCGGTGGATGTATGAGGCCACGTCCTCCGGGCAGTCGGCCTGTGGGTGGAAAGAGGCACACGGTGAGGAGCTGGATCACGTCTACATTTGCACCACGGCTGCAGTTGATTTCTGGAAAGGTGTCAGCACAGCAGACAGTGGGAAGGCCGACGAAACTAGCAGCGCACCTGCACCACCCAGTCGACGGTGGGGAAGTCGAGGCCGCGGGCGGCGATGTCGGTGGCGAAGAGCACCATGGCCTTGGCCTCACAAAACTCGTAGAACACTGCGGGTTGGGGGGTGCAAACAGGTGTGCAGGCCTGGTTGGAGCAGGCAGTGCTGAGAAGCCACTTCGCTACCCCTGCGATTCACATGCAGCGTTGGTTACCATGTTTCAGGCGCAGCTGCCGGCCCCCCACAGCATGTAGCAGAGTAGCAAACAGTGGCTTGCACAGCCAGCTCACCGCCCATGCGCTTGATCTGCGCCATCTTGCCATGCAGCGCGCGCAGCGGCACGCCGGGGCGCAGCTTGCGGAACGCCTCAAACAGGAAGCGCACTTGCTTGCAGGTGGACACAAAGATGATGGTCTTGGCCTGGGGGGGGGGGGGGGGGGGGGGGGTGGGGGGGGGGTTCGAGGAGGGGAGGAGTGGTGAGAAGCTGATTGGCAGCGGGCGTGGAGCTGATTGGCAGGAGTTGGGCTTGTGGTAGCTGCTTGCCCAGCATGAGCACACTTGGCTGCTTCACAGGTGCCCAACAGCACATGCAGCGTGGCGGCCAACCCCCATGGGCCACAGCCACAGCCAAAAGAGATGCCCAACAGCAGCGGGAGGTGTGTTTAAAATCGCACCTTGAGGTGCGTCTTGATGAAGGACCAGAGGATGTCCAGCTTCTGGGCCAGCTCGCACTCCATGTAGGCCTGGCGGTGCCGGCGGCAGAGGGGGGGAGCAGGACAGAAGTTGCCAGGGCAAGCATGCCGGCTTGTTGTTTGCGCGTGTGGCTGCAGTCACGCGCAACCAGGCGGCCAACCGCAGGGCTGCGGCGGCCCATGCACACCAGGCAGCCCAAGCGCAGGGCTACAGCAGCCCATGCGCAACCAGGCAGCCCAAGCGCAGGGTTACGGCGGCCCGTCACGGAAGAGTGCAAGGGGAAGGAGCCAGTGGAGCAGTGCAAGGGGAAGCAGCCACTGGAGCGGGCCAGAGGGATGCTCGCAGCCGACACAGGGGGCGCACCTGCTGCAGCTTGAGGGGCGTGGGTGTGGATGCCTCGGCGTGCACCGAAATGTACTCGGGATCCTGCACACACAGTGTGGAAGAAAATAAGGCTGCATTGTTCGACCCCAGGTTGGTGCATGGAAGGAGGCCGCAGAGCTGCTCAATCGAAATCGGCACACTCAGCCCGCTCGGTGCCGCGCCAGCGGGCGCCATGCAATGCCTGATCTGCTGACAGGCACTCTCCCGCTTGGTGTGGGTGAAACAAAGGCGGCAGCACAGTACCTTGAGTGAGAGGCGGGCATGCAAGGCACAATAGATGTGTTGACTGGCGAACAAAGGCGGCAGCAGCGTACCTTGAGTGAGAGGCGGGCCAAGTCCTTGACGCTCTTGGTCTGGGTGGCGGAGAAGAGCAGCGTCTGGCGGGTGCGTGGGATGTTGGCCACAATGGCGTTCAGCGTGGCGGAGAAGCCCTGCACAGGGGAGGGAGGGTTGGGCAAAGGACCGGTTTGGATGGGAGGGGGATGAGGCTGGCACTTGCACACCCTTGCTGTGCTGAACGGGGTGGGACGCTGCTGTGGCTGCGGCTCCTGCCCTGCGCTGTGGCTGCCATCGCACGCGCCAGCCGCCAGTGCGCCTCGACAACTGAGATGCCATGCAAGACAAACGAGTCGCCACAGCAGCAAGGGGATCGCACCATGTCCAGGATTCGGTCCGCTTCATCCAGCACCAGAATCTGTGAAACAGGTGTGGGTGAGCAAGGGTGGTAGGTCAGCAAGGCAAGGCCGCGGTTGAGGGAAAGGACAGTCCGCGGAAGGCTGGGCATGCCCAGGCACCGCACGGGCTTGCCCATACAGCATGTGCAGGAGGCAGGAGCAGGAGCCCCTCAAGGGGGTTGAACCCTGCAGCCAGCTGCATGCCAGTGCTGCAAGTGTGTTGTCGCAAGTGTTGCAAACACCAGAGCACCGCTCCTCAACCCACCTGCAGCTGGGTGGCGTCAAAGCCGGGCGTTTCGTCCATGTGCTGCAGCAGGCGTCCGGGCGTGCACACCAGGATGTTCATGCCTGCAGCAAGGGAGGGTGGGTGGGCGGCGGGTGGGCGGCTGTCCCTACAACCGGGACAGTTGCAGCGGCCATCGAAAATGCAATGGGGCTTGGCCTCCCGACAAAGTGCGCCTCAAGAATGCGCTTGCAGCAGCCACTCCATCACCAGCTTTGGAGCTTAGAACAAACCTCAAGTTGCGCCTACACTGCACTACATCTATCAGCAGCTAAGCTCACCGTTGAGCCGCGCCTGCTCCCCCCTATACATCCTGGCCAACTAGTTATGCCACATTATGTCGACAAGTATTCAATTCTCATCAGCTCACCGTTGAGCCGCGCCTGCTCCTCCTTCACGTCTTTGCCGCCGATGAGCAGGGCGGCGGAGAAGTCGTGGCGGCGCCCCACCTTGCGCAGCTCGTCGAAAATCTGCACAGCTTGCGCACAGAGGGACGACTGGCTTGAGGCTGCAGCTGCTTGTTCAGGGTTGGCCAACGATGGCAACGGCAATGGCGTCAGCTGCAGCTGCCACCACAGCAGTGGCCTCGAGTGACGCCAGCCTGCATAGCAACAGCTGCCATGCGGCAACTATGCACTTCGTGCCCGCAGCGCGAGTGCCTCAGCTGGGCAACATAACAAGTACCCCCAGGCCAGGGGAACAACCGTGGGGATGCTGTGGCAGTGATCCGGCACCGACATCCCAGCAGCCACAGCACAGCAGCCACAGCACAGCACCCAAAGCACAGCATCCACAGCACGGTCCCGCAGCAGCACGTGCCTGGAGTGCCAGTTCGCGGGTGGGGGAGATGACCAGAGCTCCCAGGCCGTCCAGTTTGCTCCAGCGGCGGCGGTACAGCGCCTCCACCACCGGCAGCAGGAACGCCAGCGTCTTGCCTGCAGCAGAGTGGTGCAGCCAAGTGCAATGGAGTGGTGCATTGAACTGCAACGGAGTAGTGCAGAAACAGAGGGCACCAGGGGCCGAGTGCACGGCGGGCAGCAGCACAGGGACAGCAGCATGACGACACAGCATGCGGCAGCGGTTGGAGCGGCCCCACGTACAGCATCACTGGGGCAACCTAAGGGAGGAACCAGCTGTAGCAGCAACGGGGCGCTGCACCCACGCCCAAACCGCTCTCTCTTCAGGGCCTGCGGTCGCACCTGAGCCGGTCTTGGCTGCACCCAACACATCCCGGCCGCACAGCGCGTGCGGCAGCGCCGCGCGCTGCACTGCCGTCAGGTTGATGTACTTAGCCTCCCTCAGCCCCTGCTTGCTGTATTCGCTGATGGGCAGGTCGTCAAAGCGGCGGGCAGCCGCCCAGCCCGCCGCTGCCGGCGCCGCTGCCCCGGTGGCACCCGCTGCGCCGTTGGCGGCACCACCTGCCACGGCGGCCGCTGCCGCCAGCGGGTTGCTGCCGCGGGGCGGGGCGCCCTCCTGCAGGGCCGCCTCGATGGATGCGATCTCATCCGCCTCCGCTGCGCTGCGCTTCTGCTGCTTGGCGTGGAAGTGCTTGCGGTGCTGCTGCTTGCCGCCGCCCGGCTTGCCGCCCGGCTGCGGCATTGCTGGCCTGTGGTTGGCCTGATGTAGCCTGCAAGGGAGATGGAGGGTAGACTAATGCATCGAAATCATGCCAACGGCAGCGACTGCGGCAGTCTGGCGGCGGCGGCAGCCGATGGCGGCGGAGGCAGCAGCAGTCCTGCTGTGGCGGGGCCTCTGCTTGTTTCAAGCGCACCTATGCGATGTTCTGATTTAACGCAAGTGCAACAGCCCCCGCCGAAGCTCTCCGTGCGCTCGGCCAGCGGCGGCGCGCAAGCGATTCTTCCTGGCAGGCTCTTGCTCGCTCGATTGGGTGTGGGTATGAACCAGCTGTGATTTGGCATGTAGCACGCATGCATGCGGCTCTGCTCGGGCACTGCCCCGCTGGCAATCCCATGCAGGGCGCAAACCCTGCTTTCGGCCGCCAGCAAGACGCAACTCAGTTTGCCATTGCTCCTTACTTCTAGCCTGCACCGGCAGCTTCGTCTTCTGTCCGATCAGAAGCCCTTCTCCCTGCCTGGCCTCTCCTGCAGCCTGTGCGCCTGCTGCTTGCACTCCATTCCGTACCTTCGAATCAACTCAAGCCGTGCAAAGGCGCTGCAGCGCCCTTCCCGCCGCCGTCGCCGCCGCCGCCGCCGCCGCCGCTCGCTTCTCGCCCTTCGCTCGACTCGCACACATGCCGCTGACGGTGGCAGAAGGCGCCCTGCTGGGTGCTGGCATGCTGTTTGCGGGTGGCGCTACCATGGCGTACAAGGCCAAGCAGACGCGGCTGTTCAAGACACTCTACTTCCTCTCCTGGCCCACGGTGGGTGCTGGATGTTGTGCTGCCGTGCAGTGTGCCGCCGCCGCACCACGCCATGCCATGCTGCTTCCGCTCACTGCCGGCGCAGGCTGGCGCAAGCAAGTGCTGCGCTCCATCATTTGGGCCTGTGTGAACTCGTCCGCCCCCGGCCACACAATGCCTGCCTACCATCCCTGCCGCAGCTGGGCAGCGCCATCCTGTGGACGCTGATGCCTACAGAGAAGCAGATGGAGCAGGTGAGCGAGCATTGCCTGGGTCTGCACACTGCAGCAATGTGGCAGTGGGGCCGCACGTTTACAGGCTTGGCATCGCAGCAGGCTTACTGTTGGCTGCAAGGGAGGCCGAAATGCCAGCTTGTGTGCACGCATCCCCGGGCCCGCTCACCCATGAGGGCTTGCATGCCACACTGGAAGGCAGCCTGTAGCCCATGCCCCATCCCATCCCCGCTTGCTTACTGTCCTTCCCCGCAGGAGCTCAAGGCCAGCGGGTTCACGCAGCAGCAGCTGGACGCAAGCAGAGCGGCCACGGCGGCGCAGCTGCAGCAGCTCAAGGCGGCGGCCGAGGAGGGCAAGCGGCGGCAACATTGAGTGCTCACGACCGCAATGTAGCATGCTCCCGACTGTGATCCTCGTATAACAGCTGAATCCGGACCGTGAATTCTGACTTGACATTTAGCTGCTTCTGCTTGGGCGTGTAATGCTGCCAATGCGGTGCCGCTGCGCCGCCGCTGCCGCCGCTGCGCCGCTGCTGCCCTGCCCACATGCCCTCCCAGCGGCCATCGCTGGCCGCTAGCGCTTGTGACTACTTCTAAGCTCCCACCAAGACACTCTACACCCAGTTCCTTCAGTCCTAGCAGCCATGGCGGGCGCCCTGCAGCTCCTCCTGGCACTGCTGCTGCTTGCCGCGAGCCAACCAGCAGCAGCAGTCATCAGTGAGTTGTAGCAGCAACTGCAGCCGGGCTGGCGCGGCAGGGCGCCACAACCACCGCGGAGCCGGGTGGACGCGGCTTTGCAGTGGCACACCGCTGCCCCAACGTGCTTCTTCACGCGCATCGCAGCGCATGTAGCTGTACTGCGGGCGCCGCGCCCCGCCCAGGCCACCCCCGCCGCCGCCTGCCGCCGCCGCTGGGCAGCGACACCGCCCCTCGCTGAAGCCGGCCCTGCTGCGCTGCCCCACCCCCGCCCGCCTGCAGCGTCAAATGTATGCTACCAGAGATGGACGGTGGACTGGCGGGTGGCCACGGTAGGCCCAATCTTCATGTGCGGCGGCGACGGCAGCAACTCGACGGTCACGTTCAAGTGGAACGGCAACGGTGAGCCTGCTGCCGCATCTGCTGCCCGGGCTGCTTTGCGGCACCGCAAAGGCACTCCCGCTCGTCAATGACTCAGTAACTAGCACCTGCTGAGGGCCATCAGTCAGGGGCTGTTCAAATAAATGTATGGCACTGCGCCCACATGCATGCAGTTCTCCACAATCGCTTTGTCGCCCGCCCACGTGTTGTTTCCCTCCGTTTCCATTTTGCAGAGGACCACGGCGTGTTCCAAATTCCCACCGACGCCTGCCCCTCCGGCTTCACCGGCTTTGCCACGGAAAAGTACAGGGAGTTGGCGGCCGCGGGCAGGGTGAGCGCCGACAGTTGCACATGTGCAACTGTTCTGCTCACACAGTCCTTCAGGCAGCGACCCTTCGGTCCCGGTCCTTGTCGCAAGCTGCCGCCACCAGAGAAGTGCTCTGCGTGCTGCTAAGCAGGCGTCGGCATCCCACTCACTGCCAAGGCTGCCGTTTGATCCCCTCGCCAGCCATCGATTGCCCCAACGCTGCCGCCTCTGCGGTCCTGCTGGGCGCAGGTTGGCGAGTTCACGTGGCAGCTGCCCACCGCACCGGGCGACTACTGGGTCACATCCCAAGCAAACAGCGACTGCACCAATGGTGGGCAGGGTACAGTGGCAGGCAATGGGACAGGGGTTGGTTGGAAGCAGCTGCCCTGCCCTGCTGCCCCCTGCGGCAATGCGTCTGGATCTGGATGGGGGCATGCCCTGCGCTGGCCCGCACCAGCACTGCTGCATGCACCTGTGCTGCGTACCTTTGGCTCCTGCCCACCCCCTCTCAACCCGCCCTGGCCTGAATGCTATCTTTGCCCTCAGAGCATGTTGCACTAGACACATGCTGACCCCTGCCTGCTGCGGTCCCCGCCTCGACTCTGCCCCACAGGCATGAAAGCGCTGATCCGTGTGACGAACTCCGACTTTGAACAGAAGAAGGAGTCGGCCGTTCCCGGCGCCCCGACGGTCAGCGGCAGCAGCAGCATGAGCGCGTCGTGGCGGGCAGTGGCGGGCGCAGCGGTGCTCGGGCTGCTGGTGACTGCTGCCGCAGGGCTGTGATGCCCGCTGCGCGCCGCCTGGCTTGTGTGTATTCATCCCTGTACCTAATTCATTGCTTACATTACGTGACGTGACATGTGCTATCATGCATGACCTTGCAAAGCAAAACAGGCTGCTGTTGAGCCCAACCAATGCAGCCGATGGGCTGAGCACACTTCCGGGCAGGAGCTCGCTGCCAACCGTACTTCGGCTACGCTTGGTCATCAACCACCTGGGGATGCATTACCTCCATCACCATGTTCGATCATCAAGGAGGGCTACATCAGCTCAAATGAGCACGATCAGTGTTATCCCTGGGGGATCAGCGTCGGCGCCTGCAAATCTGGCTGTCCGCACAAATTCAGAATGGCGGTGAGCTGGCGGGGCCTGAGCCGGCGGGTATCGGCCTGATCGCGGGAGCCACGCCAATCCAAGCCGTCTCGCATTCGATCTGCTCCTCCCTGGCCCGCTCTGGGCCGGCCTGGCGCTCTGCAGAGGAATGGCCGCTGCGTGGGCGGCTGCTGGTCGCTCCCCAGTCAAGGACGGATATCGCAAGCCCACCAGCATCGCCACAGCATGCATTGCCTTTACGGCGATCCTGCTGCTCGTTGTTGCGCAGCGGTCATGGTTGCCCCCCGGCCTGCGCACAGCTGGAGCCGGCTGGGGGGCGATCGCCTTCGAGTCGCAGCGCCCGCAAACACAAGATGCGACGGCCCTGAGCGGGGACGGGCAGTCCCTGACGGCGCCGCCGCTGCCGCGACCCCTCGCGGCGCTGGCTGCCGCTAGCAATGCACGCGAATGGCGGGAGGGCCAGGCCTTTGAGGCACCCACATCCCGCTGCAGGATAGCCCCAGATGGCGAGTTTGGTGGGCCGGTGGCTCTGGGCTTGCACCCGCTTGGCCCCAGCATTGCCACATCCGGCGGTCTTCCACCTGAACCGCATTCTCGGAAGCAGGAAGCTGCCGCCAGGTGCCTTCCTTGAACAGCCACGTAACTGCGCTGCCAACCCCCTGTGCCTGCAGGCTCGGTTGCCTACGACCCAACCCCCATAGCGGCCAGTGGAAAGCCATTTTTGTTCGACACCAGCAGCCTGCCCTCTCGCCAGGAGATGTGCGGACCCAACATCGACAGCGGCCGCAGGCCTGGGCGCTGCTTCAGGCGAGCTCACTGCGCCTGAGCAAGAAAGCTAGTGCAACTCAGTTTGGCGTAGCTGGGCAGCGCCATGCCTGTGCCGTGGCGGACTCGCCGGCTGCCACCCAGCAGTTGCAATTCACCATGCAGGGGCTGCTGCCTGCCCTAAGCCCACGCGTGCTGCTCACAGGACTACACCCCTCCTCCGCTGCCGCTGACACGCAGCGTGTGCATGTTTGAGACGCGGATGTGCCAGCAGGTGTACCCTGGGGACGGCGCCCAGCGTGCGGAGCGTGCGTACAGCCAGCTGGCGAGCCAGGGCTACCGCTTTGGCGAGCTGTCGCCCTGTGAACTCTTCCAGCGCTTCCGGTGAGCGAGCGGCTGGTGCGGATTTGCGCTTTGTGCGTCCCTATTGTGGGTGGGCTGGTGCCGGCATGTGTTGCTGCTAATGTAAGGAGCCGCAAAAATGCGAGGAGGGTTCTGCTTGATAAGCACACTGCGATGGACTGACCAGTGTGGGAGCCAGCCCGCATGCCACAAGTGCACAGCCTTGCCTTGCCTTAGGCGGGTGCTCATCTAACATGTGTGCTGCACCGCTGGTCGCAGCGGACGCACCATGTGGTGGATGGGCGACAGCCAGACCACACACTTTTACCAGGCGGCCGAGTGCTTCCTGCGGGAATTTGCTGCCGACCCCCGCTTGGAGCGCAGGTGGGCTCAGTTTGTGCGCAAGCCTCTCGGCTAGTGGCTCGTGGTGGGTTGCTGCCGAGTGCATGTGTGTCCAGGTGTCCTGCTGGCATGCTTGCCATGGCACCACCGGCGCTGCTTCTCTTTGCTTCTCTTGTTGCAGCCAACCGCTTACCAACAGCTGTCGCACTGTGCGCCCATCTGCCATGCAGCCTGCCCTTCCCCAAAGCCGTCAACGAGCAGCTGAACACGCACCCCGGCAAGCCCATTGTGCCCAAGTGCCTGCAACTGGTGCACAACACGCGCGTGTGCCGAGTGCGGGTGGACACCGGCAGGCAGCTGCTGGAGACGGTGCTGCCGCTCATTGCTCAGCACCACCCCGGCTTTGCAGACGACATTGTGCTGTACAATTTTGGGTGCGTACGGGCTGGTGGGAGGGATGTTGGCACGCTGAGCGAGGTGGCTCTCTGGCAAGCATGGTCGAGAGCTTGACTTTTGAGCCATGGCCAGCTGCTGATGCCCTGCCCGCTCCTTAAACTTGCCCACCCTGACTAACTATGCCGAACCACATGTCCTGCTGTTCAGGCTGCATTACACCGCACGCGAGCCGTTTGTGGCTGACTTGGCAGCACTGGCGGCGTGGCGTGCAGAGCAGAGCCCTTCATCACAGCCCCAAATGCTCTGGATGGACGTGCCGCTCCAGCACTTTGCCACCCCGGACGGCCGCTTCCGAAAGGAGCTGATGGAGCAGGTGGGAGTTGAAACCTGGTTCAAGCAGGTTTCAACAAGTTGCCGCTGCTGCCGCTGCTGAGCATTGTGCGACTGAGTGTGTGGCGACAGGGCACTGTTGTTCTGCAAGCAGAATTCTCATAAGCAGACAACCTGCACGTGTGCATGCACGCTTGCGCGCCGGCCGTTGCCAACGCAGCTTCTGCTGCGCCCTCGATGCCCTCCTGCCCGCAGGCGCCTTGCCGCAAGTGTATGGAGTGCAAACCCGTGGCTGGCATGGAGGCTGGGGAGCCGTCAGTGCTGGCTGGAGGCATCATGAATGCAGCGGCAGCGCCCTGGGTGCCCCAAGTAGCCGACGGCCACCTGCGAACTTGGAACGCAAGCGCAGCACTCTGGGACGTGCACATGCCAGGGGAGTGCACGCACTACTGCAGCCCAACTGCCTACCACCTGTGGCTGTTCTTGCTCAATCGTGAGATGGCGGCAGCTGGGCTGGGCAACCCGCTGCCACCGGTGCGGCCCATCGAAGCCGGTGAGGCAAGGCAGGTACCCTAAACGGCCCTCTCTATATACCCTCTCTCTATGTATACACTGTTCCACAGCATCCTTCATTTCATTGGTCTTCGGTCGTCTGATCAGGCATTTTTGTGTAACAGCTTTTGGCGGAGTGGCTTGCCGCAGGCTCCGTGCAGCCGCATCTACAGCACACGGCTGCAACGCAACTTGGCTCGGTTTTGAGACACGTAGAGAAGGATGACTTGCGTGTAGAGGACTGTGCCATGCATTGGGGTTTATCATTCAAATCGCAACTGGAGGTGACCCCGGCTCTCCTGCCAGGTCGAACTCTACCGCTGCTGCCGCCGCCCGTGCACGCTTGCCTGTCGCCCCGCCCCGATCTGCCAGCTGGCCAGAGCTGCTGGAAAAGGGGCTGGCAAAGACTTGGAGGTAGAACAGGGTGGCCAGCCCAATGCCGAGAGCATAGGCAACCAGCACATCGCTTGGGTGGTGCCTGCATGCAGGGCAAAGCAAATGCAACTGGCTCGTTGGGAAAAGCTTGCAAGGGTGTGGCGGGGTGGATGCTTGGTGCCTTGCCTCCTATGCTGTCGCTAACGACCACCAGCCACCCGCAACCCTACCTGTTGTTCTGCACTCGTGTGAGGCCGATCCAGCCAGCCGCCGCCAGCGGCAGCAGGCTGGCCACCAGCTGCGCCGGGCGAGCTGCTCCGCCAGCAAAGCAGCGCAGCGTGCCCAGCAGCCAGAGGCAGAGGAAGCCCAGCCCAGCGCCGCTCCATGCAGCATGCACTGCAGCGGCGAGTGGCAGGCGGGCAGTGCTGAGTTGGCTATCTGAGGACAATAGCTGCCATGCTGCGCTGAGGCAGCAGGATTCCAATCGGCAACGTGCCCAACCCTGGTACAAGACAGCCCGCTCTAAGAGACGCATCAAACCCTGGCACCATTCCTGAAGGGAAGCTCCTCATGCCGGTTTTGATGGTCTGGTGTGGCACCGACTCCTCGCACTGCGGCATGCCGTCGTCGCCCCACACAGGCACAAGGGTGGAGGGGAAGCAGCGAGCAATAAAGTCGGGGCGGGGGCGCGCCACCTGGACAACGGGTTGGATGGCAGGGGGCGGGGGCTGAGTCCCATGGCTTTAGGGAGCAGCGCTGTCCATGCCTTGCAGGCGCAGCAAGCAGCCCAGCTGCTCATAGGCGGCACTGCCAGCACCAAGCAGCAAGCCAAGCAGGCTGGCTAAGCGCATATGCGCATGCGGGGCGCCACCTGTGACTTAAGCGCGTTGGCAACCAGTCCCGTGGTGAACACACAGGCCGCCAGGTTGAGGCAGGCGTGGTGCGCCGCCTCCAGCGAGGACCAGCCCGCCTGGTCGTGCAGCAGTACAAGTGTGGGGGTAGCAGTGAGCATGTAGCAGTAGGGTAGGTAACGACAGGGCAGCCGTTCCTGGCAGGGCATGTTGTTGACCCAGAGAAGCAGAGGCAGCCAGCCAGGGGTGCAGCTGCTAAAGCGAGCGGCAGCCAGCTTACACGTGGGCCTCACCAGGTAGGCGCCCCCAAACGCAGCCAGTCCATCAGGCACACACGCAGCGCTGCTCCACACAACAGGCAACCACCCTTTTTTACGGCTGTTACACCGGCCCTCACCAGGTACGCGCCCACACAGGCGGCCAGTGGCAGGCCGAGGGCGAAGAAAGGCACCGCCCAGAGCGGCACTGTGTCCTCCATGTAAGGGTATGAATACTGCAGTGACATAAGTTGCGGCAGACAGAGGTGGCAGGCACAAGAGCTGGGTTGTTTGCATGTGAGAGCGTATCGTCAAGGCAGGACTTCCTCTTTGGCACAGCAAGTGCAATGACACAGCCCCATGGCAGCCCACCCTGCCTGCCGTCCTGCACCAAGCGGGCAGCGCACAGCTGAAGGCACTGCAAGCATGGCACTTGCCTGCCAGTACTCGGCATCCGATCCGCGGTAGATAGCACGTGGCCGCGGCTCAATAGGATCCACCAATCTCATGAGCAGCCAAACCGCCGCCACAGCCAGGTACTGCGGCCAGTGCTGCTGCACCAGGCGGCGCCAGGCTGGCTGCGCCGGCCGAAGAGGCTGTGCTGGTGGCAGCAGCGGCTCAGGTTCCATGGTGGCTGGCGGCTAGCTGGCACAATGAAGGGGCGGCTGGGGTGGGCAGCGCCTGGCAACGGAGGTGCACAGGCTGGCGGGTAGCAGGCTGGAAGTGGGCGGCGCCGGCGGCGGCGCCGGCGGCGGCAGGGCTGTGTATGGAGCACAGCTGTTTGGCAGCTCGGCTCTGGGTAGAGTGCGATCGTGATTAAACCTGCCGAGGGCGCCCAGACGCAGCCGACAGTCGAGCACCTTGGTCCTTCCTGTTTCGAGCGTCAGGCGCCTTGTGCGGGCAACTGGACACCACAAAATCACTTTGGCACTCCCAATTGACCGGGTGAGCGCCCGCCAAGGCCTTCGGCAAGAAGATGCCCACAGGTTTGCATGCCATCACCGACTCTGTTGAGCACTGCGCTGTGTTTGGTCACACGGCTCACAAACGTTTTGAAATTGCTCCTCTGCAAGCTAGAGACGCTTCTCGGAAACTAGAGGGGAAGAACTACTCGCTCGGCGCCTCTCGGCTGCGCTGTTGGGCCATCGGCGCACGGCCTCGATGCCACAAACTGACGCCGACAGCAGGTGCGAGGCCAGCGCGGGATGCCTTGCTGCCTTGAGCAGCCGCCGCTGCTGTCCTGCCGCCGCACCACGAGCCCCTGCAAAGAATCTTGCTTGCAAAGCAGCCTGCCCCTCTGCCAGTCTGCGCTGAGGTCCAGCATGCAATCACTGCCCTGCTACAGAGCGCCCCTGCTGGGCGGCCCACCTGAGGGCAGGCGCACCTCACGGCTGCACCTAGCCGCCGTGGCGGTCGCCGCCGCTGCGTTGGCGGTGCTCCTGCTCTGGCTGCTGCACCCCGCGCACCACGTTCGCATGCCTCACAGCCCTGCTGAGGATGCGCTGCTAGATTGGGAGGCCGGCAAGAAGCCCATTGTGCACGGGGATCCGCCCTTCTGCCGCAAGTCGGCCTCCATTGCGGTGCTGCCGGGGGAGGACAACAACCTGCAGCTGCTCATCTGGTCAGGCATCGGTGAGTGCGGCTGTGCCTGTGCCAGACTGGGGAGCAGCCGCAGACCCCTGCCGGCAGGCAACTGGCTGTGTCTTGGTATGCAGTGGCGTGCAGCGCTTGGCGTGTGCAACAGCGTGCTTTTTGCAAGGGGATACCGTACCCCTGCTGCCCGCCGCCATCCCCAGAATCTCCCCCTCCCAATGCAACTCCACCTTGCAGGCCTGCACAAGTCCATGTTTGACGACCTTCACCGTCTGGACATGGCGCAGTTGAGGTGGACGACTGAGAACACCACCGGCAGCAGCAAGCGCCCCTGGGGCGGCCGCTGGAAGGCCGGCAATGCGCAGGTGCGTCAGGAGACGCCCCTGTGGGGCAGGAGGGCAGGCGAGTGCGTGTTGTTACATGCGCTGCACTCAAGACCAGGTTCAGCCACGCCGCCCAGCCACAGCACTGGCACAGCTGCAAGCTGCCTCAGTGGCCGGTCAGCAGCTGCCCAGCTGCCCCACCTCTGTGCAGGCAGTAGCAGACGGGCTTGTTGTTGTGGGAGGTGATGCGTATTTGCCTGGCACGATGCAGCACCGCTACGAGAACGATGTGAGGTCCAGGTTTGGGTTCATGGTACTCAAGCGTGCCATGCAGCTGGACCTGTGCTGCTTGCAGCTTGAGTTTTGCGGCGCAGCTGGAAACGATCTTTGCCAGTGCCTTAAGCCGTCATCTGCCACTACGACTAGCGATAGCGGAGCCTCCCAGCTGTGCGTCCCCCCGCATCGCCGCAGGTTTGGAAACTGCACTACCCTTCCCTGGAGTGGCAGCGGGCGGAGATAGCCGAGAGCAGCCCGCAGCCAGCGCGCCGCCGCGGCCACTCAACCATGCACTACCGGGTGAGGGAGAAGAAGGGAAGGGCTGGAACAATGTTGCCTGCATTACTACTCAGAGCCACGCCCGCCTTAGCAGCGGTGCAAGCGCCAGTGTGCGCCTGCGCACCCACACAGCCCAGGCCTCCCATCCCACCGTTCTGCGCACAGGATGCCGAGGGCGTGGATCACATCGTCATCTTTGCCGGGCGCACCAAGCACGCGCAGCTACTGAACGATGCCTGGGACGTGGCCCTGCACTGGCCAGCCGCCAGCTGGCGCTGCATCACACCGCAGCAGCCAGGGGCGGAGGGCGCGCCGGCCGGCCGCCGCGGGCACTCGGCTGTGCTGGTCAGCGAGCCAGGTGCTGCGGAGCCTCAGATGGTGAGTGTGTGCGTCTGAACGATTGGCGGTTTGGTTGGTTGCAGTGGGTGGCGGCGGCCCCTGCACGGCAATGTACGGTCGCTTGCAGGCAAGCTGGTTTGACACACAGCGTGGGCCCTGACCCCAACTCCCGTTCACAATGTGTTCCTCGCCTGCCTGCGCTGCAGCTCATCTATGGCGGCCGCGAGGACGAGGACTACTTTGATGACCTGTGGCTGCTGGTGAGAGGCGTGCCAATGAGATTATTATGTACAGGTAATTTATACATTGGGCAGGCAAGCTTCTATGACGACCTGTGGCTGCTGGTGAGCGGCTTGCCTATGCGATTATTTGTTGCCATGTTTTAGATTGAGACGAAAGCTACTGCGATGTGTGGCTGCTGGTGTGGAAACTTGGCAATGTGGCAGGGCATGCTTGACGTGATGTGCAGGTTGCAAGTGTAGCCTTTTGAGGGCCATGCATGTGCGTCTCATGCCACGGCCCTGGTGACGCCGTCATGGCCAGGGCAGCACGCTGTGCAGCGCTGGATCTTTGTGCTGCTGGCTGCCTTCCCAACGCCCCTGCCATGGCTCCCTCTCCTGGCCCGCAGAACGTGGCCAGCGGCGAGTGGCGCCGCATTGAACCAGTGGGCCGGGCGCCGCTGGGGCGGGACCACCACAGCGCCGCCTTCCACAACGGGTCCATGTTTGTGTTTGGTAAGGCTTGTACTGCCTGCCTGCCTCTAGCTCTGGCGTGCATTCTGGAGTGCATTGTTTTTTGCCCTCAAGTTCAGGTAGCCCTCCAGCTGGGGACGCAATGTGCTGCAATGAAGGCCGGCCTTTGTCGACCGGCTTTCTTCCTGTTTGAGTGCTGCATTGCGCAGGCCATGAAACCTTGCTGTGTGCCATGTCCTTGCCTCCTGCCCACAGCCGGGCGCTCAGGCGCACGCTACTGTGGCTCCCGCCCCCTCAACTCCCTGTGGCGCTTCGACCTGGCGGCCCGTACCTGGACACACCTCCGCCAGACCCGTGATGCCAAGGGCAGGCCTCTCCCCCGCTTTGAGCACTCGTACACCCAGGTCACTCCGCCCGGATCCAGCGGTGCGTGGCCTTGCAAGGCTGCAGCAGCAATCACTGGCTGTTCACTTTCCGGCTTGCCTGCCCTGCAAGGCGGTGGAATCGACCGCCCCTGCACAGCCCACAGCGGTTGCAGGCACTAAGTCAATTTTCTCGTGCCCCCCTGCAGACTCGCGGCTGGTTGTGTTTGGGGGGCAAGCCACCGCGGCCGCGACCCACCGGCAGAAAAAGTTCCCCTGCCAGCTGAACGATGTGTGGTCGCTCAGCCTCAGCACGCTGACGTGGAGGGAGCTCACCCCACCCAAGTGGTGCACCAAGCAGTGCGAGCGCCACTATGCACACCAGGGGCAAGAGACTGATGATGAAGATGGGTAGGCAGCCTGCGCCTGGCGCTCAGACACAGGCACACGCTCATGATTGCATGCCAACGTGATACCATAGCTCGGTTCGGTCCGCTACCGTTGCCCCGCTTTCTGGCCCACTCTCCTGCATTGTGCTCTGTCACTGCCTGTCTAACAAATACACAAGCCAACAAGGCATCTATTGAGGAGAGATCGATCAGGTATTGAGAAGCAAGAGAGCAGCTGCATGGCAAATCGCGGGCTTTGATTCAGCCACAATCAACATTGCAAGTGGAACGTTCAAAAGTGCGGAGCCAAACTAGCTTAAGCTTTGGCATGGTCTACAAGGTGTGAACAATCACCTTTTGGAGGGGTTGCAGCGGCTGATTCCAAGAGGCATCGTCCGCAGCCACGCTGCAATGCCATGGCCACATGCCTTGCGGTCCAGCTGTCTCAGCAGGGCACGCAGCGCCGCCGCGGCACTGTATCCATCGTACTTGACTCATCGTGCTTTACTCGTCGATGGAAGGTGGCACACCAGGCTCGCTGCCCATCTGCAGTATACGTGTGGGCATCAGGACGTGTGAGTGGCCTTCCTTTCTACCCTGGCTGCCAATGTGCTAATCTCGGCCTAGGCCCGCAGTTGACGGCTCCCGTCGCGAGCAGCCGATCAGCTCCTACCACTGAGCATGCAGTGTGGGTGCCTTTCAGATGATAAATGCTGTTTGCTGCTGCTCCAGGCAGCGCACCTGAATGTCGGCGGTCCAGGTGCAGCTCATCTCATAGTCGGCATTCACGGTCAGCGCTGCAAAACGGTTTCAAGTGGGCCGGCAGGGCACCTAGGGTGATTATGGGTTGAACACTCTGCACAACCCGCAGCTGTGGTGAGGTGATGCCACCATGTGGCGTGCGCAGTTGTCGCACAGCAGCCGCGCCCAGCAGCTGCTCACCCACAGTGCGGCAGCGGCGGCAGCAGCAGTGCAAGCATTGACCACATGCAAGACAGCTGTGCGGGCTGCTCACCAATGGTGCGGCGGCGCGCCTGCTGGGCGCACACCCAGGTCACCACGCCCTGTGTGCGCATATACTGAGGGTCTGCCTCGGGATCCTGAGCACAGGAACAAGGGCAGCACCAGTCAGGGGGAGGCGGCTCTGCTTGAGGGTCAGGTGCAGCCAGACACAGCAATGCACCGAGCAACTGAGCTGAGCAGCGGGGCAAACAAGCAAGCAAAGCTGAGCATCCCATCGGCCGGCAGACGCTAGCTGGACAACCATGCACAGTGAGGCCGCCTCACGTCTGCCACGCAGGCCGTCACGTTGGCGATTTCAATGGATTTGTAGCCGGGAGACTCGTCGCAGTACCAGGCCTCGTCAAACTACGAGCAGAAATGGGTTGGACAGGGAGCGCGTGTTCACGTCTAGAGGGCCAGCAACTGGAAAAAGTGCTGCAGCCCATTGCAAGCTAGCCGTCATTTGAGCTGGTACTAAATGCTCACGCAGACATGACAGATGTGCTGGCACCGGCCAGGTAATTCCCCAGCTTGCCTGGCCCCGGGTCTGCTCAGAAAAGGTGGGGAAGACGAGCGTCTGCCACAGCAGCTGGGTGGCCTGACAGGCAGGGAGGGGGGAAAGGAAAGCGGCAGCAGGGTTGGAGCGGCTTATCCTCTGGACAGTCAATCCTGGTGTGCATGCTGGACAGTGCAAGGCTTTGTTGGGCCTGCCGCTGCACCACGGCAAATGTGCAAACGCATCCAACCGGCCCATGCACCTCTCCGAAAGCGTCATGCACCTAGCCCCCTTTCTAGGCCTCTACTACTGCCACATCCTTGCTCAAAGATCAATCGGCTGCCCCGGCCTCCATCGGCCGCCACTATTTCTCACCTTGCCGTCCAGCTCCTCCTCAGTGGCGGCGCGGTAGCCGGTGGCGCACTGCAGCGGCTGCAAGCCCTCAACGTCGGAGCTCGCCTTGCTGCGGCAGCAGGGAAGCAGGGCGGCGGGTCGGCAGCCTGACACACCGCTCCGGTTGAGCAACCTGCCCGGCAGGAAAAGGCACGGCGGCGAAGCATGCACACTGTGGCCCAGCGGGCAGCTCTGCAAACTGCCACCCAGCAGGCAGCCAGCTGTGTGCACAACGTGGTTATCATTTTGCAATCCGCCCATGAATGAGCACTCACACTTCCACATCGTAGCCGCCCGTCTCCACCCAGTCCCGCTCGCAGTCGCTGCTGTTGGCGGTCACTGTCATGAAGCCCACAAAGGGCTGGCCACCCTTGCAGGGGTTGTTGCTTTCCACCAGGAAGCGGAACTCGGCGTCCGGGCTGCAGTACAGAGTATGCAATACAGAGTAGAGTGCACATTCAACACAAGTGGTATCCAGCAACGAAGTGCTGGGTACATGCAGGTGCCAGCATGTATGCACGGCGGCAACTGCTCACCCCTTGCAGTCGGGCACCAGCGTGACATTATAGTAGTCGCGTCCAGCTGCACGCAGCGCTTGCGGGTCAGCAGGTGGGCAATTTGGGGTGTTGCAGGGGCAACAAACCTTCCGCCTATCCATGCTTTTCGCAATCAATCATGGCTGCCCCAGCTTCTGCCCCAGCACAACACCTTCATTGATCACTTCCGGCAGTTCATCACACCACTGATCTTTAGCGTTCAGGCCCCACCTGCAGGGGGTTTGATGAAGTGGGAGCTGCAGGCATGCCCGGGCCATGCAAGCAAGTGGCACACCAGCAATCCAACCTGCCTGGCCAAACAGGCGCTGTCCAGCAACGGCCTGCCCTAAGCTGGACCTGGCTGGATCAACAGATACTGCTGCTGGCTGGCAGCAGCCCTGCTCGATGGGGCAGCAGGGTGTGCCATCCACTCACTGCTGCCATCCCGCTTGGAGGATCGTCAGGCCAGAGGCAGCTACTGTGGCGTCCAGATCTGCTTCAGTCAGCTCAACCATGCCGGCCGGGCACTGCACTGCAGCCGCTGCAGCCGTGGCCGCCAGGGCCAGGAGCACAGCCAGCCGGAACATGACCAACTGCACAGGGCGCACAGGGGAATTGGAATAAGCTGCTTGGGTCATGCGGGGCGTGCAAGGCTGGCGGCGGCAGCGGCGGCAAGGCGGCAGCGCCCTCTGGACCGAGAGAGAGGCTTCCGGCGCCACGCTCGCCTGGTTCGGAAAGATGATCGGCGCTCCGAGGACACGCGCAGAGCGGGTGAGCGCCGGCGCAAAGCGGGTGCGGCGCCAACGCGGTGGAAGGGTTGCGAGGAGGTGCTACAGGCCAACGCTGCGTTTACAAGCGTGATCGGCGTGGTTTGCAGCCCAATTGAGCGTCAAAGGCCAGGGGAACAGGTGCAACTTGCCTCATGGGCAGCAGGCTGTGATGAGCGGCGGCAGCGGCTTCGCCGAGGGCGATGCAGACCCCCGTGCCAATGTGCGGTGATCAATTCATGCAACTACATCCCTACCCGAAAAAGCCCAGCGCCGCCAGCCATGCGGCATCAGCCCGCGGCAGGCGGGGCTGGGGTGGGGGGAACAGCTTTCCCTTGGTGACAGAATGGAGGTATCCCGCCTGCAGACCGATTGCCGCCATCGCCACGATGGCTCCCCTGCGGATAGGGAGGCCGGTGGGGGCGCTGCGCTGTTGCATGCATGTCCAGCAATATACTGAAAGTAATTCCCAAAGCACTACTGCAGTGCTGCAGCTGCTCAGGCTTCAGACCTGCAACGCTCCCTCCCACGGCCCACCTGCGCTGCAGCCAGCAGGCGGCAGCTGGCGAGCGGAGTGCCAGACCAAGCGCTGCTCCTGCCGCCAGCTCACAGGCCCGGGTGGGCAGGGGGAGATACACCGCTTGTAGCAGCTGCTGCATGTTGTCCCAGGCGCCAGGGAGCGACATGTCCCCGGTTGGGTAGTAAAATTTGGTGGCCCATGCCGCCCGCACACGCCACACCATGCCGGCCACAAATGTTATTGCCAGCGCGGCAGCCAGGCGTGGGCGAAAGCTGGCCGAGCGTGGACGCAGGGCCAGCATCAGCAGGGGCAGGAGGCCGTAGAACTGCACCAAGATGCTCACAGTCCACAGGTGCGACCTGCCAGGGGAGGAAGGTGCAGGGTCAATGAGGGTGAGGCTGCGGTGTCTCAAGTTTGGAGGGTCAGAGGGGGGTCAGGGTTGCGGCGCTGGCAAGGGCACAGAAAGGTGGACTGTGCAGGAGAGCCGCTGGCTCGAGCCTGGGACACCAGCTGCCGCCGTTTCGAAATACACTTCCAGCACCCCACAGCCATCCAACCCCTGGGCCCATGGGCGCACCCGCAAGCGCCAGACAGAGGTAGCAAGTTGGAAAGGAAGGCCAGGTTGTGCCACAGCCCAGCGGGGCAGCCGCGATACAGCAGAGCTGCTGCCTGCGCCTCCGGACCCAGGTGCTCATTGCTGCGCCGCTGGGCAAGCCCGAAAACCGCCAGCGCAAGCAGGTTTGCGACAGCATAGGCAGGCATGATGCGTGCTGCCCGGCGCCGCCAATACGCTACAGCCGCCGCCCAGCTGCTGCTCCTGTGATCCCGGCCGTCGCTGCTGGGGCCAGCCATTCTGAGCCCGCTGCCCTCCAGCGCTGGGACGAGGGTGTAGGTGGCCAGCAGGGCTGACAAGACTATCAGCACGTCTGCGCCAAGAGCGCCCTGTGCTGCCACCCTGTGCAGGAGTGCGGGAGCAGGGCCAGGGGAAGGCAGCATCAGATGAAGGCAATGTCGAGGAGCTGAGCTGTCCAAACACGACGCTTTGACAATGAGAGGCACGCATAATTGTTGAGAGGTGCATCCAGTATCCGATTTGGTGGTTTGTTACAAAACAGTGAGCCCAGCGGCGGCAGCACAGCCACGGTTTCACATCTGCACCCACCAGGGCAGCCAGGCCGTGTTGGACAGCCGGCGCAGCACTTCATGGGGCACCAGCGCCTCCCAGAAGCGCCAGGCATGGTGCAGCACCACCCAGGCGGCGCACAGTGCGCGCACGCCGTTCAGGCTGCCCAAGCGCGGCTGCATGCGGCACTTGGCCCTGCGACGGAGAGGGAGGCGGCGCCGCCTGGCGGCGGCTCGACAGCCATGGCGGCGGCGCTGTGTGGGAGCGGCATAGCATTGAATTGACGCACGCCTGCCGTGGAGGCAGGCTGTAGGGCGGCGTAGGGCTGCACAGGCCGGCGCACCTTTGCAGAATTCACCACGGTGCGTTCAGGCGGCTGCTGCGGCCCACATAGTGCGCATAGATCTCTTTACTGAGCAGATGCAAAAGCGATGAACTGCATTGGCCTCGGGTTGCCCGTGAGATGCCCGTCGCGACCGCCCATGTGGCGGCGCCGCCCGGCAGCAGCCACATTCGCAGATTGCAGTCCACTGAAGAAGGAGTCGTGCACGGTAGCTGCTCTGTCAACAACGTGCCATGCATGATCAAAACATAAGACTGGTGTATGCTGCTGTGCGCACGCGCTCTATGGTTGCCGTTACACCGTCACAGGATTTTGCTGTTCACAAGGAGTGAATGCACACATAATGCCAACTCACAGAGTGCTGCGGCACACAGACAGGCAGGTTCTGGGCAGGAGGTCATTCGGACCATTGACATCGATGGGCCACGCCAGGCGGGCATGGTACCCCTCTATGCTGCCCGCAGCTGGCTGCTCGCCGAGGGGTGGCAGCGCCGTGGCGTCAAGCACCACGCGGCGGCCGGGCTGCTTGCAATAGACGCTGGTTTCCGTTGCCACCATTTCCAACCGGCAAATGCCTGCCGCCGCAAGTGCCGGGGCCAGCACCTGCTGGTACTGGGTCACGCACCGGCCCAGCGAGCGAACCGGCGGCGCTTCTAGCAGAGCAGCATGGGCCGGGTCGGAGGTCGATATCATGAGCATGGGGCCATGCAGCGCCAGGCTGGTGCACACGCCCGCCAGGAGCGGCAGCTCGTCCAAGTCCAGTACAGTCACCCGGCCGCTGTGCACCTCCAGGTGCCGCCAGCGCGGCTGAGCCGGCTCGCCCGCTGCGCCTGCTGCTGCGCCTGCTGCGCCTGCTGCGCCCGCTGCGCCTGCCGGCGCCGGCGGAGCGTTGTCATTGCCCGCCGCCTCGCCGCTGCCCAGCAGCACTTGGCGGCCCACCATAAAGTCTGAGCGGTAGCAGCGCAGCACCAGCCGTTGCAGTTGCCGCGGCAGGCCGCCCGGCGGCCGAAACGGGTGCCGCGGCACTGGCATGTCCAGCTCTTGCAGGCTGGGCGGGAATGTGCCAGGCAGGAAGGGCGGCACAGAGGCGCCGCCGCGGTCGGGCAGGCTGTCTGGGTTGATGTGCAGGCGCCGCAGCGCGCTCCACCCCAGCAGCTGGCCCGCGGCCACGGCCTGCAGGGGCGCCCCATGCAGCGCCTCCAGGCTGGCGCCGCTGCGCTGTCGGAACGCTGCGTTGCACAGCACGCGGCCGGTGTGCTTCAGGAAGGCTGCCGCACTGGCGGCTGGGTCTTTGGGCAGCGCCTCTGGCAGCGTCAGCTCGCGGAGGCGCACGCTGGCCAGGTGCGCCTCGCTCCACTCGGCCAGGTGGATGCTGAAGGCGGCCTGCGCAGGTGGGTGGGCAGAATGGAGGGGCAGGATGAGCAAAGAGGAATGCACCGGGGAGCTGGGAGGGTGTAGGGATGCCGATGCAGTACGAGGCACTGCCGGTGGGGCAGACTTCAGCTCAGCTCAAACCACAGCTGCACGCTTGCACGGCTGCACACTGGCACGGTGTAGTGAGCAATGCTCCTCACCTCCTCCAGCGCTACGCGCCGCCAGGCGGCACAGGGGCTCAGGGCCGCCATTGCCCGGCTTGCGTCCCGCAGGGTGCAGGGGCCGTGTGCATGCAGGTCTGCCAGGAGCGCTCGGCACACGAGCGCCAGCAGCTCTGGTGGGAGCGAGGCCCAGTCGGCCTCGGTCTGCATTATAAGACGCAGGGGAGATGGCAAACAGTGAGCGGCAGCGGCGGGGAGCGGCGGCGGCGGCGGCGGCGTGGGCGGTAAGCGGCGATCGCCCCTGACGCACATCCTCAGCTCGGCACGGTGCACACAACCCGCTGCAAGTGCGAAAGCGGCCAAGATCCAGAGCGCGCCGGCGCCTTCCTATTCCTTCCTTCCTTTAACCCTCACCGGTTGGATCATCAACTGCGCCATCGTGTTTTCATGAGTGAGAGGAAGGCCCGGGCTTTTCAGCGGGCTGGACGCGGCGGGCCTTGGTGAGGGAAGTGACGCAGAAGTCGCCGCCTTAGCTGCAGCTGCGGCTACTGGTGCCTCCAGGTGAACCGCGCGGCTCCAAAGATCGCGGAGATCCAGCCCCCGAGCTGTCTTGTGCAGCAAGCCGCAAGCGCGGGTGCGGCTGCCTGCCTGCCGACCCCCGTGCTGCCACATCGGCATCGAATAAACAGGGCGTTAATATTGCAGCATTCATTCAAGTCGCTCATAGCATCAATCATAAGTGCATATCAAGCACCAGGCCGCTCTCTTCACGACCAGGTCCACGGCCACTTCTGCGCCCCCCGCCACACAAAGCTGCGGCCGTCGGCGGTGGCGGGGTGCCTCGCCGCCGCAGCTGCCGCCGCTTTGTACTCGGGGGTGGGTGGGCTGCAGAGAAGGACAGGTGGGTGCAGGCGACGCATCTCTGAGGCTGGAACTCAGCCGTGCGTCTCTGGCCATCTTGGCACAGGCGGGGCTTCTCCTGCAAGCTGGTAAGTAAGCTGGCCTCCTCTCTACTGGCTGGCCTCCTCGTGCCAGCAGGCCGCGCACCACCCACCTGAAGAAGGGCACGCCCTTGGCCAGCAGCAGCACCGCGTGCCAGTAGATCCACACCGCCACGCGCTGCGGCTGGAAGCCGTACCTGTGTGCGCAAGGAGGCATGCGAGTTGGTTGGCAGGAGCGGGGGGGAGCAGGCAAAGGCCCAAGTGAAGCGGGACGAGTGTGCAACACGCGTGACACGTCGTCAGGACGCACAGGTATGGCCCCACCCCACGGCCTTGCCACCCACCGCCCGCGCACCGCCAGAGTGTGCGCAGGCTGGCCGTCTCGTTGGGCAGGTGCGGCTGGGAGGACGGCCGTGCATCGAATGTCGCCAGAAAGTAGTCGCCATGCTCTGCGGGGCAAGGAAGCGGTGCGCAGCTACAGATCACTGAATACTGATCACTGGTCAACTAATTGCTGATCACGTCCAGCTCAAGGCGGAGCCAGCACAGCTTGCTGTGAAGCTGTCTGAAATGGCAGGGTGGGATCGCACCGCCGCCGAGCGCATCCCAGTGGCTGGGGTGCCTGCCATTGGCTTGCCAGCTGCACCTGCCAAGCACTTGCAAGCCTGCTGCTGCACCAGCTGCATCCCGGCTGCGCGCACCTGGGTGGCTGCAGCCCACTGAAAGGAATAGGCGGTCTCCTGGCTCGGTGGCCTTCAGCTGCCTGCGCACGCAGGTCGTGGCAAAGAAAACCAGGGTCAATTGAAACAGTCAGTTGTGCAACTGCTCACAGCATGGCTGCTTTGTGGGGCTCGCCACAACACAGCATGTGCCACAAGCGCGACTGTGCTACATTGCTATACTGAGCCCGCCATGAGTCCGTCTTTATGTGTGGTGTGTGTGCATGCACACGTGTGTGCATGCACAAGTTGACGTGCTGCAGAGTAGAAACACTGGTTCATAGCCACACTGGCTCATTCTCCACACCAAGCCTCACCAGGTGGCCTTCATGTCCATGAGCGGCGACACATGCAGCGCCTTGGGCACAGCCTCGCCCCCGGGCCTGTGAGAGGGGCAGAGGAGCAGAGAGATTTGTTCTCTAGAGCTTTTGAGGCTTTGGAAAATGGGGAGAGGTGTCATGGCAAGCAGATGCACTGCTGCACGTCAGGCAGGTGACTGCGCGCGGCAGGCAGGGTTTACGTGCAGCGATGCAAGCAACAAGGCAGCTGGCGTGCGTGCTGCAGTTGTATCGGTGCACAGCGGCGACATGGCTGCTGCGCTCTTGTGGAAGCAGGTGTGGCACAGGGCGGGAGGCGGTGGGCTGCAACGCGTCTTCGCTCACAGCTGCCAAGCCCACGGCCCAGAGCCATCGCAACACCAAGGCGATGCCGCGCGCAGTGCCCCATGCAATGTGCAGCTCCCTGTCATGTCTGCACAAGCCCCACCTGAAGCAAAAGGTGACTCGCTCGCCCCAGGGCGTGTTGGTCACCTCGGCGATGCACCGCTCCACCTTGCTGCCATCCGCTGAGTAGCAGTAGTCTGCAGAGGAAGGTGACAGGCGGCACGTGTGGCGGAGCAGAAGAGTGCGTCGCAAACTCGCTGGCTGGCTAGCGGTGGAGGCAGGCACCGGAGGCCAGCAGGGGCACATGCACTGAGCGCCGGCGCAGGGCAGTCACCGCAAACTCACTGGCTGGCTGGTGGTGGAGGCAGGCACCGGAGGCCAGCACAGGCACATGCACTGAGCGCCGGCGCAGGGCAGGCCATGATCCCACCGTTGCAAGCGATGTGCAGCAGCACTTACACACTGAGATCGGGTTCATGCTGTAACCCGCCGCCGGCGGGTGCGTCAACAGGCGCACGGGGCCTGCGGGGCAGGCAAAGTAACGCGTGGGTCTGGTCAGCAGGTGGCTTGCAATGTCCGTGCAAATCCCCTTGCCCAGCACGCCGCCGACAGCAAAATGTCCTTGCATCGCAGCAGCCCAGGCCTGGCACGGTTGTGGGCGGCAGTTGCAGGCAGCACAGCAGCAGCTTGTTGGGTTGTCCTCCACAGCACCGCAGCATGCTGGAGTGCTGGACAATCGGACAACCACTGGGAAATCGCACCGTTGGTGCCTGCCAGGCGCCGCGCCTCCCCGGCACTCATGCTGTCGGCTTGTGCTCGCTTCCACCAGCTGGGCACGTTGTCCAGATCAACCACCGCCATGCGGACTTGGTACCTGAGAAGCAGAGGGGCAGGGTGTGCGGGAATGGGAAAGAGTGTGAGGGGTAGCGGGACTAAGAGGCAGGAACAGAGGCGTGCGGCAGCCGTGCAGCCATAGCCTCACTGTGCCATCTGCAGCAGACTGTAGGGCAGCAAATGCAACTCAAACGATGGACCTGCTTACGTGAACTTGTGCTCCTTGGGCTGCTTGCGGGAGTGCATCACTGTGCCCTGCACAGCGCAAGCAGGGGCGCAGCGGAAGCGGCAGCATGACGAGAGGCAGGTTGGCATCGTGGCAGACCGCCAGTGAGGTGCAATGGGCGGCCACACTGCAGCAGGTTGGCAGCCTTGCTGCAAGATGGAACAGACAGCTGATGTGCAGACGAGTCATCTCAGTCCGGTGACTTCTCAGCGCACCTCGTAAAACACGGCTGAGCCGTCGCAGCGGCCGTCGCAGCCGGGCAGCATGGTGCGCAGCACGGCGCTCAGCAGCGCAATCGGCAGGTACCAAAACGCGGTCCACGTCGCACTGAGCGCTGTGGACACCAGGCTGCCCGCCTGCGCCAGCAGGACAATGCCCGAAGGCAGCTGCATGGCTGCCAAACTGCGGCAGAGAGGGGGTCGAAGCGCAGAGCTGGGCGGCAGCGGCGGGACGAAGTGCGTGGGCCTGGGGCCGAATGGGAGGGGTGGCAGGCTGACTTGAGAGCTTACGCACGATGCCCGTAGCCTGGGGGCAGCCTGGTTCGCTGATCAAGCGGCCAGAGGCCCGCAGCAGCCGCAGAAAGCCGCCGGTGGAGCGGAGTCCGCCTTGCCCAATGGGCCACCTGAATCTACATACCTTGTGAAGATCCGTGAACTACCCAACAGCGCACGGTGCGCCTCACTTGCTGGCCTGTCTGGTGCGCGCCCGTCGCTGCCTTTGAAGGCTTGCCGCTGGGCGCAACAATCGCGATGAGCTTGAGTGCTGTAATTCGGGCGCACGATGGCGCCAATGGCACATGCGCTGGCGCCGCCGCAGCGGGGGCGCAGCGGCAGCATCTGCCCGAGGCAGGGCTGCAGCCTTGGAGCTCAGCTGTGCAGTTATGGAGTGTTGCCGGTGGCATACACAGTCAACTTGGGTCAGTCATGTACGGTCAGTCAGTCAATTAGAAGTGCTCAAGTCAAAGCGCTGCAGTCTGTGGCCCGGCTGGCGCACTGCCACAGTACGTCAGCGGCCCATCGCGGAAGGCCAGCAAGCTACCATACTCATTGATGCACTGGCGCAGCAGCTGCCCCAGGTCCAGCCCATGCTCGCGCTGCATGTACTCGACAGATGCCTGCATGGGCAGAGCAAAGAAGTGTGCCTTGCAAGGTGTAGCGACCCTGCAGCGCTCCTCAACCCAAGACCCATCCGTCCTGCAGCTGGCGTCCATCCATTTCTTGGCGCGGTGCCAGCTGCAGGACGCACGCATGGAAACAAGTGTGTCTCCAGGTGAGGTGGGATGTGTGTGCCACCGTGGTAGTGTTGCCGTCGGCGCCGCCCCTGGTGCCGCCGCCGCTAGTGCCACTGCTGCTGCTGTCGCAGCCGCGCATCACCTGCTTCCCCCACACTGAGGCGTGATTCCTATGCAAAAAAACACCTCCCTGCAGACGAGCTGGCCTATCTGGAACAGAACGTGCGCATCACCGGCGCTGGACTCGAGAAGCTGGCGGCAGCGGCGCGCGATGAGCGCCAGATGGCACACGTGAAGCTGTGATGCAAGCCAGCACTGGCCTGGCGGTAGCAAGTTCAACATGCGGTCTGGGCGGCGCTGTAGCTGCTTAGGACCGTGGCGGCCCAGCTGGCAGCGCTGACGCTGCTTTGCACGTGTACGCCGCTTTGCCCTGGTTCGCCTGCTTTGGTCGTGCTATCACTTGACCAGTGCATACATGCAACAGCAGAAGAATGAGGAGTTGGCAGGTGTGACAGATGTGCAAGGCAGCACAGTATCAGCGGGGGCGCGAGAGGCGCTGGTTGAAGCTCAGGAGGCAGCGGCGGCTACCAGGCATGGCTGGCGAAGGCACACCATCTGCTGTCCAAAGGCAGCAGCTGGCCGGCTGCAGCATGCTACAGCTGAGCTACCCCCATCATCTCCGCCGCGCCTGCCGTGCAGCGCCGCCCCCCCCTTGCTTGGAGTCAGCTGCCTGGATTCAGGTGCCGGGCGGCACACCGGGGCCGCAGGCCTGCTTCAGCTTCAGCCAGGGCACGCGCGGCACGCGGCCATCGTCCACCGCTGCCGCAAAGCTGCTGCCGTCGCTGAGCAGCAGGTGGATGTCGGCAGTGCTGGCAGCGCCCTGCTCCGCCAGCCAGCTGCCCATGGCCGTGCGCTGCTCGTCCGTGAGGCGCTGCAGCGAGCAGATGGCAGCGCAGGCTGCAGCGGGTGTGGGTGGGCGGGGGTGGAGGGGGTGTGGGTCGGGCGCGGCAAGCAGCGGGCATGATGCAGCGCGTGCCTCGGGCTGCATCATGCCATGCCATGAGCCAAGGGCGTGCCCCCAGCTCACCCTGCAGATCCAGCCGCTGGCCCAGCTGGGAGTGCAGCGCCGTCAGGGCCGCTAGCGCCGCTGCGGGTGCTGCCTCCGCTGCCGCCGGCTCGTCTGTGGGACGCTGGGCGGACGCGCCCGTGCGCCGCTGCGCTGCGCGGCGCCGCTGCTCTTCCGCCCTCGCCTCCCGCCGCTTCATAAGCTCGATGAATTTTGCCTCAATTTGGCGGGTCTCCTCAATGCTTTTGCGGCTCAGCTCAATGATCTCCCGGCTGCGCTCGCTCCTCTCCCGGCATAAAGCCCTGTGCATGTGCGCCTCGAGGTCCTGCCGGCTGACGGGCAGGGTGTAGGCCGCCGCCTGCGCAGGTGTGTCATGTCTCTGCGTACAGCGGTGGCAGCAGCAGTGGAGTGAGTCAGAAGGCGAGCCGGGCCGCCGGATGCATGGCTCTGGTGGCGTGAGCCCAGGGCGTGCTGGCGAGGGCACAGCCAGCGACCCGCCCGCCACACCTGGCCTGGCACTGCGAGCATTACTTGGGCCACCGCTACGTAGGCGGAGTGGAACCAAGAGGCTGGGGCAGGTGGCTGGGGCTCGGCAGGCAGCGCCTGCTGCGCCGCATCGTCCGCCGCTGCCGCGTCGTCCGCCGCGGCCGCGGCCACCCCGCCACGCCACTGCAGCGGCGGCCGGCCTGCTGGCGCTGCTGAAATGAGTCGGTGAGCCCTGCAGGCTGCCCGAGCCGGCTGCAAGCGGCCGAGCCTCGCAGGCTGGCACCACAGCCCTGCGCTCTGGCACTGGTGCATTGTGGGCGGCAGTGTGTGGTCGTACAGAATCGGCGGGTGGACCGAACGCCGCAGACACGCCTGCATGCAAATTTCATGCATGTGGCAGGAGCGCCGGCGCCGGCGCCGCCAGCTGAACGTGCAGTGGCCGCGGCGCGCGTCACACTGGCGCTGTGCCCACAGCCCGGCGCAGCTGCTCATCGCGCCAGCCACCCAGGCAGTGGAGCAGGCGTTCAATGCCGCGGCGCAGGCGCCGCCGCCGCAGCGGGGGCGCAGCGGCAGCATCTGCCCCGAGGCAGGGCTGCAGCCTTGGAGCTCAGCTGTGCAGCTGTGGTGTGTTGCCTGCTGTGTTGCCGGTGGCATGTGGAGTCAACTTGTGTCAGTTATGCACGACCAGTCAGTCAGTCGGATCAAAGCGCTGCAGTCTGTGCCCCGGCTGGCGCACTGCCGCAGTACGTGAGCGGCCCGCCGCGGAAGGCCAGCAAGCTATCATACTCATTGATGCACTGGCGCAGCAGCTGCCCCAGGTCCAGCCCATGCTCGCGCTGCATGTACTCCACCGATGCCTGCAGGGGCAGAGCAAATCAGTGTGCCTCGCAAGGGAGTACCTGCATGCTCTAGCAGCCCTGCCGTGTTCCTCAACTCAAAAGACTCAAAAGGGCCTCGCCGGATGGCTGCATCAAGGCAGTGCCCTGCATTCCTGCTGCTCTGAAAATATGCCATGTCAGTTCATCATGGCTCACCTGCCAAAACTCCGAGGCGCACAGGCATGAGGAGAAGGGGGCGGATGAAGACAGCCGGGTGGCGACTTGCATCACCTCGCAGCAGTCGGCGCTTGCTCCACTGGCACAGGCCTCCAGGAAAGGCTGCCACAAAACGAACTGGCAGGAGCGCTCTGCGAGACAGGGAGGCAGTAGGCAAAGGAGCAAGGCTCTTTGGCAGGCAAGCGGTTGTTACGCCGAGACGGGCAGCTTGGCGGTGACATGCAAGATGCAGTGCTTGGGCAACAGATATTGAGGCACTACCGCAAGGCACAGCAAGCAGCTGCACCGCAAGGCATGGCATGCTGCCCCTCGCACCTGGATTGAATGCGTCTATGGAAGGCAGTGAGCTGCGGTTGTGCATGGGGTCCAGCGGCCAGCTTCCCTCCTCCCCGGCAGCCGGCTGCCCGCAGTCGCCTGCTGGGCGGCACGGTGCGTCGGGTGGCGGCCGGTAGGCAAGGCGCCAACAACCAAGCGATTGGAAGGCAGGTAATCAGTGGAGAACGAACAACCCATCAGCAGCAAGTAGCACAGACCAGAGAGCACGTGCCCCTGCCAGAGACACACGCAGCACCCACCTGGGTCGTTCCCCTCTACTGCGCCCTGCCGCTGCCCTGCGCCGCCGTTGTACGTCCACCAATCGTTGCAGCGCCCGCCTCCCCGGTTCTTGTCCCAGTCGGACCAGCTGCAGAAGTCACACAGCAGGTGGGAGAGTGCACAGCGGGTGCCAAGCCTGGCCTTATGGAGCAGTATAACAATCGTCAGAGGGCTCAGTGATACTGTTGTGCTGGGGCAGGCCAGCAGCAAGTGCAGCAAGCGCAGCACGCACAGCACGCGAGTGCACGCCTTCACCTGAAGCTGCCGTCCGGGTGCAGGTCAAGAATGAAAAAGTTTTGGGCCGAGTAGCGGACGGCAGGCAGCGTGCGGGTGGGGAATGGGAACGTCGAACCCCAATCCAGGCCCTGCGTGGCAAGCCAAGGTTCAACTGTCAGTGTTGATGCTGCAACCAGGCAACGAATCAAGTGCATCCAGCTTGATCAAAGACAGCAAAGCCACTGTAGTGCTATCCCAATGCCTCTGTGATCAAGCCCGAGAGCGCCGCTCCAAATGCATGCAAGGCCCACAGGTTCAAAGTGCATGCTTGAAGTGCATGGCCGCCACAATGCCGCCACAATGCCACCAGTGAGTTGGCCCCACCTTGTGGAAGTGCCCCGTCAGCACCAGGCGGACGTTTGGGTGCGCCTCCACCACAGACCGCAGGTCTGACCAGCGCTGGGAGGTGTTGACCTCGTTTAGGATGGCCGTTGACAGCGGGTGGTGCGTCTGGAGGGAGGAGCAGGTGGGCATGTAAGTGAGCAGCGGTTTGTGAGTCAAACCATGCATAGCACGCACAGGGATCGGTGGCGTGCGGGAAGCGCGACGAGAAGGTGTTTTCACCGGACCAACCGCCACAAATTTCAAGCGCAGTGCTCCGGGCGTGGTGGATAAAAGTGCACCAAAATAAATGCTGTCGATCGAACAAAAGGCGCACGGCTCACCGTGAGGAGGGTGTGCCGGCCTTCGGACAGCTGCGCATCCAGCCACCGCAGCTGCTCCTCGCCATAAGAGCTCAGCCTGCAGAGCAGGGCAGGGGCGCAAGCATGCGCTGTGTATGGTGGGCATGCCAGGCACGGCGCGGCAGCTGCGGCAGCTGCACCTGGCATCCGCTGCTGCCATTCCGAGAGCGAGATAAGCCCATTGTGCGTGCTGGCTTTGCAGTCAGGCTGATGCCTAGCCAGGCCCCACCAGACCCAGTTCTGTGCCACCAGCCATGTACGCTGCCGAGCCGTCCTCACAGCGACTGGCATTGTGGGCTGGCCGCATCCCACGTGTCGCCGTACATTGAGTTGAGCACCACAATCTTCCAGTGCCGCCCAACGTTCCGGCTGGCGTACGGCTGCGGGTGCGCGGGGCAAAGCATGGAGCAGTGGTGTGCAGGGCAAAGCATGGAGCAGTGGTGTGCAGCTGATATCCAACAGTGAGGGGGAATGATCTTGCAGCAGCCGGGGCAGACAGGGTGGCTTCACTGCGCAGCTGCTTGCAAGCAGCAGGCATCCTGAAACGGTCCCCTGAGCCAATGGCATCATACAGACAGGTTCAGGTGCACGTGCAAATTGTGTGCCCGCAGCTCTGCTGGGCAGCTGCAGCAGTCGTGACTGCGCACCTTGGCACTGAAGAAGCGCTGGTAAACTTGCGCCACCAGCGCCTTGCTGGGGGAGGCCTGCTCGTCCCCACACGTCACCAGGTTGTCGTGATTGCCCTGCAGCCAAGGTATTGAGTGCAGATGAGCGTCTGCATACATTGCTCAACAACGCACAGGAAGCATATGTGGGAGCAGCGCTCGGCTACATAATAACTAGGCCTGCGTGCAAGTCATCTTTCAGCGGATTGAGCTGCATGCCGCATTGGTGCAGAGCTGTTGTGGATGCAGTCACGAGGCAAGCTATCGCTGCCGATGGCAACTCCCTGCAGCCCTGTGATTTACTACAGAGCATGGAGCGCACCCAGACGTACAGCCGCGGCATCTGTAGCTGGCCCAGCAGCGCCGAAGCAATCTTGTAGCCATTGACCTGCACAGAGGGGCACAAAGGAACATTAACTGAGGTCTAGCTTTGCCTCCAACTGCCATACCCAGCAAGCAGCAGTGCGCATCTGCAAAACTGGTCACAACCAGAGCCTCGCAACAAAGTTCCGCAAGCACTTTCACTCCACGGCCACGGCACTGCACTGTGACCCAGCAGCTGCCCAGCAGGCAACAACCACCAAAGCGGACATGCACAGAGGCGGGAAAGTGCTCACAGGTTCCGCCAGCAGGCGGCGCAGGCCGCTGGCATTCAGCCCCAGCTGAGCCAAGTGCTCCAGCCCGTTGTGAACGACGTCCCCTCCAAACACAGCCAGCTGCGACCAAGGATACGGCCGCGGCAGGCGGGGAGTGAGGAGAAGGGCGGGCATGCACTGGCCAGCGTATGTTGTTTGGCATGTGCCAGGGCATGTGCCAGCCATGATGACTGAGCACACAGCAGTACCGACAGCCCAGCGGCATCGCCCTGCCTGGACTGCTGACCGGTACATGCGGACCCAGGCAGGCTAAGCCAGGCCTGCTGAGCCTCTCACCTGGGGAGGCGGGCGCACCGCATTGATGGCCGCGACTGCTCGGTACAGCCGCTGCTGCGTGCGGGTGATGGAGGCGTTGTCCAGCTCGCCAGTCTCCCCACCTTGCAGACGTGGGGAGGGATGTGTTGCTGTTGTCTCGCACAAGTGCTGTGTGGCACACATTCCAGATGAACAGCCACTTTTGTGCAGCATGCATTCCAAATCAGCAGTCATCTGTATGCACCACGCAGCCATACCAGACGGGACCTCCTGAAGAAGCCGCATGCATGCGGTTTGCGCCCCGCCCTGCTGGTGTGGTGAGGCTTACCTAGCGGGTACTCCGGCCCCGCGATGTGTGTGTCCGAGAGCAGAGCGATGCGCACGCTGCCGCTGGGCTCATGCTGCGCGCCGTTTGCATGCCTGGAGTACAAACCCCATGACGACAGCAGCACTCCTGCGGCGAGCACAGCTAGCACTAGCTTGGTGGCTGCGCCGCTGCGGCTGGCGGCGGCGTGGGCGGCGGCGGCTGGGGAGGTGCCGGATTGAGACAGCATCGGCGGGGGACGCAGGTGCTAATGTTCTCCAGTGGTTGCACGGGCTCGCAGGTCCCGGGCTCCACTTGGCGCCCAGGCCGGCGTGGGGTTCTCGCGCTGCGACTCGGTGAGGTAGGCTTGATCGTCCCTATTTGTTCCAGGCAGCTGATGCAGGCGATCAATGGGCGAGGCAAGCACACCGCATGTCACTTGCACATGGCCCGCCGCCCTTGCTGCCGCCACTGCTGCCGCTGCTTTGTCCATTGTTACTTAGGGACAGAGGAGGGCCCGGCAGCCTCAATTGAGCTGGTATCAATCCAAAGCTGAGCCGTGCTGCACGGATGCAGGCCAGGTTGGTGTTCATGGCGGCGGGCGGCGCTTTGGTGGTCACAGCAGCAGAGCCACCCATGCACGTGGGGGCTTCAAGGGGGCTACAAGCAAGAGCAGTGCAGAGGAGAGGAGGGCATTTGAGCGAGCTTATGACTGGCATCAAATGAGTAGGGATTTGTGCATAAAAAGGAACTGGGTAACAGTGCAGGGCACAGGGGTTGTAGGGGATTGGGCGAGCAGAGCGAGCCGGCAGCAAAACTGTTGGCGTGCAAGCCGGTGGCCGGTGAAAAAACATGCCACTGGGGCAGGGTGGGCGCAGCAAGCCAAAGCAGTATAATCACACGCTCTGGTGGCAGGCGGCCCCTAGCAGCGTAGCTGGCTGGCTCGATCATCTTGTTGGTGGCCCTGCCGCCGCCTAAGGCCCGGAGCCAGCGCCCCAGCCCCGGCCACAAGCTGCGGCATGACTTGGCTGCCCTCCTCAGCGCCGGCATGTGCGCCCTCCTCGCTGCTGCTGTTGCCCCTGCCGCTGCTTCCTGGCCGGTCGCTGTGCGGGTCATCACCACCCAAAGATGTGTCGGGCTGAACGCCACGAGCAGGAGGAGCCGGCGCGGGTGCTGCTTGCGCTGCAGGACAGCGGCAGAGAAGGGTGCGTTGGCTGGGAGAGGGTTGAGGCTACCAGCCGGGACCAAACACACCACCACCATCACCCCCCGCCGATTGTGACATCCGGGCAGGCAGGCAGCCAGGCGCTGAGCTGCGGGCACTCGGCGCAGGCTGCGGCAAGCAGCACCGGGCAACCAAAGGCTGACCTTCTGGCACTGGCCGTGGCGGCAAGCGGAAGGGAGGGGTGGGCTCCGGCATGGGCAGAGAGCGGCCCTCGCGCTGGGCGTCTGTGGCAAGTGCAGTGTGGGATAGCGGACAGCCGGTGGGAACGAATGAACGTGCACACGCACCACGTCCCATCAGGCACTCAGGGCTGGCTTGCTGGTGGAAGCAGCAGCGATATGCCAAAGCAACACAGGGTTCATTAGCAGGACCTACTTTGGTATGAGTAGATGGCCCGACGCTCAGCTCGCAATCGCTCGAGGTGCTCCCTAGCAGCATTGTACCGAGCTTGGTCGCTGCCTTGGGTGGCAGGGATGCCGGCCAGCTTCTCTGCCACCGCAAGCGACCGCAGGGCGTCAATCAGTTGCAGTGTCATTTCGTTCTCAGCCCTCAGCTCCGCCAGTCTTGCTACATCCTGACTGCGCTGCTTGCTGGGCTGCTGACCCATGCGGCGCGGCTGCACGCAGGCCGCCGACGACTGCGGTGGCCGGCGGCGGCGGCGGCCGCCGCCGCTGCGCGACACCTCGACACCTGGCTGGCTGCTGGGATGGCGCTAGTCGTGAGTTGGGCGTGGCTGGGCTGCAGGCAGCGCGTGAGAGGCTGCGCAGACGCCGGCAAACAGCTCGAACGCGGCCTGGGTGCCCCAGCAGCTGTGCGCAATACAAGTGGCGCCTGATAGAATTCCAGTTGCACAATCGAACTAAAGCGGCAGCCCGTGACCCATGCTGTGCAAAGCCACCGCCGCCCTGCCGCCTGCGGCACAGCGGCGCCGCAGTGGGTGGAGGAGCAGCGGGAGATGCGTGGACGAGCGGCCCCGGCCTCACAGCATTCAGCAGCGTACCAAGGATCTGCGCTGTGGCACACACTTGCAGCCCAAGTGGCCTCGTAGCACATTGCAATCTGCACTGGCGAGCCGACCACCCGACCTGCGACCTGCCGCTGCCCCGGTATCTGGCCTCCCAAGTGCTGCAGCAGCACAGTCTGTTCGGCGTGGCTTTGCTTGATTGTCTTACTGAGGGAGACGAGGGCGGCCTGGCGGCCTCAGCTAAGCTGGGGAGGGCGCACAGCTGGCAAGTGTCCGCTGCGTCCGCTGGCGGGGCGCGGCTCGGGCGCTGCGGCCCTTCCCTGGCTGACCATATCAGTTCACAATTACTCCGAAACAAAGCAAGCGCGTTTACACGCCGTTTAGGTGCACCCCCGCTTGCCGAGCGCCTGGTCGCCGCAATTAAGGCCCCCCCTGAGCACCACCATGAGGCTGTGCATGCTGCTGGCCCTGCTGATTGCCTGCGCCTGCGCCCCGGCTCGCGCTGGCCGCGCCGGGGGCGGCCTACCTCGCCCCCCGGCCAAGTATCGCCCGCCGCGAAGGCCTTTGGGCGCAGGAAGCATATTAACGAGAGCGTGCGGCTTCTTTGTGAGCATCGGCGGGCTGGGTGACCGCCGCGCCGCAGCTGCCTGGTCCCGCCGCCGCCGCCGGCGCTCGCCGCGGGGCTCGCCGCGCGATTGATCGCTGCCTGCCCGTGCTGGGTGGACCATAATGCTGGCCACACACTTGTTCGCGTTCTTTTGTTCAATTCTTCTGGCGAACGGGGGCGAAGGGGCCGCACGTGCAGCACAGTGTGCTCACAGAATTCACCCGACACTCGCCCTGCCGCCTAGCGGTGGGGTGGTCGCACTAACCCCGTGCAGCCCAGCCCGGCACTGTGCTGAAACTTTCTCAGGATGGTCACCCACTCTATCTCCCCTCTCTTTAGCTTGACA
>VFQO010004780.1_pt1 | contig 56544 bp, 98 predicted proteins | sample 3512331 | NCBI WGS metagenome assembly VFQO01 (sample SAMN10412371, study PRJNA504923) | tailings metagenome | isolation source: Replicate 3 from Balatoc abandoned mine | place: Philippines: Itogon, Benguet | collected 2017-08-28 | reverse complement strand
GAAGAACCACCTGAGCGGCCTGCAGCGCAAGCTGCTGAAGCTGACCTTCTGGAACCAGGACCAGCTGATGCAGGCGAGCTGGCACTTGGCTGTGACTCGGACTGGCGATGGTTGCTGTGTGGTGGGCCTTTGTTCATTTGTTGCCGCCTGCTGCCAATTGCTGCTCCGCTGTCCCTGCCTCCACCTGCCTGCCTTGCCAACATTGCATTTATATGCATCGCCTATCTGCAGGTGCGGCGCGATATTCAGCCCATTGTGTCGCGCAACCGCTACCGGCGCGACGGCACCAGCGCGTATCAGCTGCTGGCGGAGCAGCAGCGGCCCGCGGCCGCCAAGGCCGGCAAGGAGCGCCTGCAGGTGATTGGGGATTGGAAGGCTTTGCAGGGAGGGGGGCAGGGTCTGTCTTTCAGGTGCAAAGGGTCTTGCAGGCGGCAGCAGCAGCTGGGAATGCCGACACGGGAGGCGGCTGTGGCTGCTGAGCTGCTCACAACACGTGAATGCTGTGCCATCCCCCACACACTGCCCACAGGACGCGCTCGAGTCGATTGTGGAGATGCGGGAGCACGACGTGCCCTACCACGTGCGCTTTGAAATCGACACCGACGTGCGCTGCGGCCACTGGTTCACCTGCAAGGCCAAGGTGGGTGGCGGCGGGGGTGGGTCATGCGAAACAAGCGCTTGGCTGCTGCCTGATGCTGTGCTGAGGTGGTCAGCAACTGCGCTCACCAGCTGCGCACCTCTTCTGGGAGCCCACTTACCGCCCACACTGCCCTCCCCCCCCCCTGCAGGGCGGCAAGGTGACGCTGGAGCGGCGCGCCGACCTGCTGCAGCGCGCCGAGCCCCGCATCTGCGCCTTTGATATCGGTGCGTGTCGACAGCCTTCTTGCTGCTTGCGTGGGCTGCGCTGCTGCCTGGCGCCCAGACTGCTGTGCTGCACCTGTGCTTGAGCAGCAATCAAGTTTGCAATCACGGTATGCCTGTGCTGAGCAATGGAACTCCTGCATTCCTACGCCTGCAGAGACGACCAAGCTGCCGCTGCAGTTCCCCAACGCCGAGTACGACCAGGCAAGCACAGCTGCGCTTCTGCTAGGATGCTGCGCCTCTGACGGCTTCCCTGGATTGTGTGGTTGCCGTCATGTGCACTGCATGCCGCATTGACAGGCACCTTGCACAACCCTTGCTGCTGCGCTGCCATGCTCAATCGCTGCGTTTGCTGATTGTGTGCAACCTGCAGGTGTTCATGATTTCGTACATGGTGGACCGCCAGGGCTACCTCATCATCAACCGCGAGGTGCGGGCATGGCTTTGGGCCCCAAGTGCCAGGCAGAGAAGGAGGCAGCCTCATTCAGAGGAGGCCAACCTGCCCATGGGCCAGGATGCGCTCAGCAGTTGCAGAGCAGCCAAGACTGGTGCCGCGCAATTCTCACACCACGCCCACTTGCCCTCCTTCTGCTGCACAGGTGGTGGGCGAGGACATCCGTGACTTTGAGTACACGCCCAAACCCGAGTTTGAGGGTGAGCTTGGCCTGTACTGGCAGCAACACGCGTTTTGACTGCTGCCCGAAGCGCTCGCCCCTGGATACTGCCGGTGGGACGCTGCGGTTGCTGCCTGGCTGCCTGGCTATATGCTCACGTCTGATTGCCGCTGTTGCTGCACCCCGCTCCCGCCAGGCCCCTTCCACGTGTTCAACTGCGCAAACGAGGCGGCCTGCCTGCGCAAGTGGTTTGACCACATGCGGGAGGTGGGTGCCTGGCTCTAAGGAGCGATATGATGGTCGGCAACTGGGCGGCTGGAAGCAGGCAGGCAGTTGAAGCCTGTGCCTCCCAGCCTCCATAACTTGCCTTTTAACACGCAGACTGCACTCTTGCCATACTCCTTTCCTTCCAGATCAAGCCCGCCATCTACGTCACCTACAACGGCGACTTCTTCGACTGGCCCTTCATAGGCAAGGATTGGTGGGGAGACCCGCTTAGGCGTGCAAGCAAGACTGGAGCTGCATCGCAACATGGCAGCCACTCGGCAGGAGGGGCAGCTAAGGCCGCACCATGTGCTGGCCATTCAACCTGCACCAGCGCTGCGGAATTACGGTGACCCCCGTTGCATTTCGCAGAGACGCGCGCCGCCAAGAACGGCATGGACATGGCAGCAGAGATTGGATTCACCTGCAACCGCAAGAGCAACGAGACGCTGAGCAGGTGGGGCGGTGCGGCAGTCGAGTGCTGGCACGCTATGGTCGTGGTCCGTTGGCATGGCAGCACGGCAGCAGTGCTGTAGCTGAGCGTGCAGGACAGCCAACACCCGGTCCTTTCGTCACCAACTGGTCTGCGCTGAGGCCTATCATGTGCGTGACCGTACAACCCGCCTCAAGCCCACCTCAACACAGGATGGCGGTGCACATGGACTGCATGCACTGGGTGAACCGCGACTCGTACCTGCCGCAGGGCTCACGCGGTCTCAAGGTGCGGGGAGGGCTGCCGCTGTTGCTGCTGTGGCTCAACGAGTGTTCTGCTGCTGCCTCGGCGCCGCTCCCACCATGCTGCCATGCATGTTGCTGCTGTTAAAGTGCAATGGCCCTGCGGTTTGCTGAGGCCGCGCCTGTGCTGCCACCCAGGCCATCCGCATCCCCGCTCATTCTGCTTCGCCTTTCTTCCCACACTCACAGATGGTGACCAAGTACTCGTTGGAGTGCCCTTGCGCGCTTGTACCTCACAAACCTTGCCTGATCAACTTCCCAACTCACTCCGTATCTGTACGACTGTGCCACGCAGATGGTGACCAAGTACAAGCTGGGGTACAACCCCGTGGAGGTGGACCCCGAGGACATGGTGCGCCGCTGCTGCTGCTGTTGAAATTTGAGGGCTGTTAAGGGTTGTGTTGAAATGCTCTCGATGGATGCAGTGGACCCCGAGGATGGTGCACGCTGCTGCTGTACTGAACTCGGTCTGGGGGTGTGATTTCGGAGAAGCTGCAGCAAACGGGAGAGCAGGGGGCTGGGGAGTGTTCGCCGCGCCCTCTTGCCACCTCCTCCCTGGTACACAAGCTTACCCTCCCTGCAATCGCATGCAGCCTCGGCTGGCAAGCGAGAAGCTGCAGGCCATGGCTTTGTACTTTAACTCCCCCAACCTAGTTCCTTGTTGTTTCCGTTTCAGGTGCGGCTGGCGAGCGAGAAGCCGCAGGACATGGCTTCGTACTCGGTGTCGGACGCGGTGGCCACCTACTACCTGTACATGACCTACATCCACCCCTTCATCTTCTCGTGAGGACCGGGGTTTGTGGGTTTGGTTGTTGTGAGAGGCTGGTGTGATGGTGCACGTACCGTTAACCCACCCCTTCATATTCTCGTGAGGACGGGGGGCTGCCGGTGCTGCCGCTGCTGCGACCTTGCAACTGCGACCCTGCATCCCAGCCGTGTTGATGCGCTGCGGGCGCTGTCAATCATGTGCTGCTCCTCCCCTGCCCTCAGCTCATAGCCCTCCTCTCCACCCCTCACCTGCAGGCTGTCCTCCATCATCCCCATGCCACTTTCATGTAGCCCCATGTTCAACACCCAAACATCTAATCTCCCACCCCTCACCCCCAGGCTGTCCACCATCATCCCCATGCCGCCCGACGAGGTGCTGCGCAAGGGGTCGGGCACCCTGTGCGAAATGCTGCTCATGGTGCAGGCGTACCAGGTGCGCTGGGCGGCGCACTTTCAGTGCGGTTGTTGCGGGGCCGCAAGTGCCGGACATGTCGCACTGCATCTGCTGCGTTGGCAGATGTGCTGGGCGCTGAGGTGAAGGCTCCATGGGTTGCTGGAAAGCACCCATGTCTGTCTGTTCACTCACCTCGCTAATCAGTTGCACTCCACGTTCATAACCGCAGGCGAGCATCGTGGCGCCCAACAAGCACACCAGCGCCTCGGAGAAGATGTACAAGGTAGCGCAGGGCTTTGACACAGTGGGCCACAGAGCTCACAGAGCTGGGCAGTCAACAACACCCATCGATGCAAAGGCGGATGTACGTGCTGCATGTGAAACGGCTGTGATCCACCACACATGCTCTACCCTCGCTCGTTGCAATCCCCTAACTTTACTGTCCCAATGGCATGCATTGTCTGCAGGGCCACCTGCTGGAGAGCGAGACGTACATTGGCGGCAAGGTGGAGGCCATCGAGTCAGGTGCTTGTTGTTGAGAAAAGGGCGGGATGAAGAGTGGCTGACAGCGGCGCAGGGGCTCGGCAAGCGCCATGTCGTCCTGCCTCCACTGCTGCTGCCGCCACTGCTACTGCTTCTGCTTCTGGTGCACTGCCCAACAACAAAATATTGTGCACTTGCTCCCTCTGCCGCAGGCGTGTTCCGCTCCGACCTGCCCTGCAAGTTCCGCTGCAAGCCCGAGGCGTACCAGGCGAGAGGGTGCTGGGGCCGGTGCTGATACCGCAGAGGACCCACTTGCGCTCGGATTGCCGTGGTGACATTTTACACTGCTTCGCAGATGTTGCTTGCCACAAAATGGACATGACAACACCAGCTCATGGCATCCAACCTCTGTTTGCCTTCTGCAGAAGCTGATTGACAAGCTGGAGGGAGACCTGGAGTACGCGCTTCGCACCGACGGCAAGATGTCTCCCCAGGACTGCGAGAACTACGCAGAGGTGCGGCGGCGGCTGGGTGGCGATTTGCTGTTGGTGGCAGAGTGCTGTGCTCAGCAGGCGGCTCTGCGCCTGCAATGGCTGCCGCCACTGCACACGTGCATTGCGGTGACTGCCACCACGCATTGCCCAACTGTGCTCAGTTGTGGGCACTTGCATGCGCATGTCCCCCTGCTGTCCTGCAGGTGCGGGACGAGATCAAGGGCATGCTGGAGGCGCTGCGCGACACGCCCGTGCGGTGAGGACAGCAGAGGAATAACACACTGAAACGCAGGCGGGGAGGGGTCACAGCGGCTGTCTTTTGGACTTGACATGGCGGCAGTTGCTGCCTTCTTCACAGCACATGCTGCCTTGCCGTTCCTCGGCACCCAGCAGCAGTCACACTTGCCATCCTGTGCTGATCTTGCTACATCGCCCCACACTCTCATGTGCAGCGAGGAGGTGCCGCTGATCTACCACCTGGACGTGGCGGCCATGTACCCAAACATCATCCTCACCAACCGCCTGCAGCCCAGCAGCATCGTCACCGGTGCGCAGCGGATTGGGTACAGTTGGGCAGGAGGCCGCCGTGCCAGGCAGGCGAACGGTGGGCTGCAGTGGTGCGCACGTGTTGTTGCGCAGCTCGCCGCCTGGCGACAGCTCGCGCCAGGCAGGGGGACATCGTGTGCCAGTTCAACACGCCTGAGGCACACCTGTTGCCCTGCACTGTCCCTCGCTCTTACCCCTCCAGATGAGGACTGCGCCGCCTGCGACTTTAACCGCCCCGGCAAGAAGTGCCTGCGCCAGATGGAGTGGGTGTGGCGCGGAGAGACGTACTCAGGTGCGAGCCAGACTAGATTGTTTTGCTTGCATGCAGCCGGTGTGGCAAGAGCAGGCATGTGTCTGTGTCTCGGCCAGGTGCAGCAACTGCCTGGCTTGCATTGAAAAGGTTGCTGCCTAACCGCCGTTTCACACCCCTTGTGTCCAGCCACGCGCGCCAAGTACGCCTCGCTCACATTTCATTCAGCCTGGAAACCATGACTGAGTAAATGCACCTTCCTCCCCTGCAGCCACGCGCGCCGAGTACGCCTCGCTCAAGGCGCAGCTGCAGTCGGAGACGTTCCCGCCCGCCGCGCCCGACGGCCCGCAGCGCCTGTGGACCGATCTGCAGCATGTGGGTTGCGCGCCGGATGCATTATTCGTCATCAATGATTGCAGCTGAAGCAGCCGCCTGCTGCTGCCAAATCCTCGTACAGCCAGTCGCCGGGCGCTCGCTCCTGCTCTCACCGCCGCCACCGCCACAGGGTCTTTATTCGTGCTTCTTCTGCACCTGGCCCACTTCCCCGCTGCTGCTGCTCAAACCTGCGCCTCTGCTCGCAGGAGGAGAAGGCCAAGCTGCTGAAGGACCGGCTGAAGAAGTACTGCCAGAAGGTGGGCAGGCGGACAGAGCAGCAGTTGGGTGCATTGCTGCTGAGAGCGGGCGTCGGTCGCCGCCCATCATCGCTCACTGCTATACGTCATGTGCTCTCCACTGTTGACCGCCACAACAGGTGTACACGCAGGTTCTGGACAAGCCGACCAGAGAGCCAGCTTATCTAGACCGTGATTTGTGCTGCCTCCCACTGCATGTTTACTTGGCAGGTGTACAAGCGGGTGCTGGACAAGCCGACCACGGAGAAGCGGCTGGCGGGCATCTGCCAGCGGGAGAACTCCTTCTACGTGGACACCGTGCGCGCGTTTAGGTGAGTTGGGAATTGTTTGGAGTGTAGATTGGGGCATGGTACAGGACAGCAGTGGCAGCAACCTCTCCACTGGCGCTGCCCCTGCTGCCGCCATCATCCATTCACTCCGCCTGGCACCCAACTCCCCGCCTGCTGTCCTACTGCTCTCCTGTTGCAGGGACCGGCGGTACGAGTACAAGGGGCTGACCAAGGTGTGGAAGGGCAAGCTGGACTCGGCAAAGGTGCGATTGGGGCTAGCAGATGCTGATGATGGTTTCTGTGTTTCCAAAGCAACCTTGTACATGTGGAAGGGCAAGCTGGACTCGGCAAAGGTGCGCTGGGCTGAGCAGAGGGGAGGGGTGACGCAGCGGCACGCGCTTGCAGAAGTGGTGCAGAGGTGATGTTGGCTCGCTGCTCCCGTGCATGGGCAGCTGCCACGCAAGCACCATGTTGCGCTCGCCACATTCTGCCCGCCTGCCTCCTGGTTCCCCCCTCCCCACAGGAGAGCGGCAACCCCATCCGCATCCAGGAGGCCACGGACATGTGCGTGCTGTACGACTCGCTGCAGGTGCGACAGCTGCATTTATTTTGCCAGCCTGCTGTTCAAGCTGTAGCCTGCCGGCATTTGCTTCGCACCAACTAGCCTGCTGGTCTGGGGCAGGGTCATATCGTCTCCATGCGAATTGGTGGCCGCAGCTGCAGCGCTGTCATGCAAGCTCGCGGCGTCTTGCCTAACCTACCTTGCGTCCTCTCCCATGCTTCGTCTCCCCCTCCGCAGCTGGCCCACAAGTGCATCCTCAACTCCTTCTACGGCTATGTGATGCGCAAGGGCGCGCGCTGGTACTCAATGGAGATGGCGGGCGTGGTCACGCACACGGGGGCTAACATCATCAAGGTGAGCAAGAAGGGGTGGTGAGCAAGTTAGGTATAGAGATGGAGATGGCGGGGGTGGTCACGCACACCGGAGCCAACATCATCAAGGTGAGCAGTGGATTGATCGATCAGTTGGTTTTATTGTGGTGTTGCGTCATGGCTGATCACGCTGCTGGCGGCTGTAGCCAGCCATTGCGGCTGCAGCCGTCCACGCAGCACCCGCCTCACAGCCACCCTGCACCCACCAAGCGCTCCCCGCTTCCACCCCTCAGTGCCGACTGTCTTGCAGCGCGCCAACGAGCTGATTGGGCAGCCGGGTGCCCCCCATACATGCGCATTTGCCTCCTGTCAGCTGGCTAACATCCCCTTGTTTGCATGCCCTTCCCTATCATGCAGCGCGCCAACGAGCTGATTGGGCAGCTGGGCAAGCCGCTGGAGCTGGACACCGACGGCATCTGGTGCGCGCTGCCCGGCTCCTTCCCGGAGGACTTCAAGGTGAGCTGGCTTGTCTTGGATTTAGCTGATTGATAGTTTGGTTAGCCAGCTGCATCTGGTGCGCGCTGCCGGGCTCCTTCCCGGAGGACTACAAGGTGAGGCTGGCTTGTGGCTGGTAGCTGGTTGGACTAGCTGCTAGAATTGGACACCGAACGCGTGCACTGGTTTTCCCTGTCGTGCGCAGCGGCTTATGCTCTGTCATGGCAGTGCGCAGCAGCGGCTGCAAAATGTGCCTTCTCTCCTCCATGCTGTGCCCTGCTGCAGTTCAAGAATGCTAAAACCGGCAAGGTGTTCAAGATGTCCTACCCCTGCGCCATGCTCAACGTCATGGTGGCGGAGCACAACACCAACGACCAGTTGGGGGGGGGGGGGGGGGGGGGGCGTGCAGACTGCAAATAGGTTGGTCAGAATGTGCTGCATACGCACAACACCAACGACCAGTTCGCGGTGGGTGGGTGGCTGTTCTAGAAGTGGGCAGCACTGTGGCTGCCTGCTGCCACTCGGCCGCTGCCGCCACTGTGCGCTGCTGCTGCTGCAGCTCGCTTCCTCACTTTCCGCTCAGTGTAACACACCGCCCTCCATCAATCGCTGCTGCCAGTTCACCCTTCTCAACTGCCTCACTTCGCCCACCGCGCTTCGTTTCCTCCATTCTTGCCACAGACGCTGGTGGACCCGGAGCGCAAGAATTTCAGACCAGCTTGCCGCTGCATGAGCGCTCATGAATTCAAAGTGGCCATTCAATCTCCCGTTTTGCCACAGACGCTGGTGGACCCGGAGCGCAAGTTGTACGAGGTCAGCTCCCAGATGAGCATCGAGTTTGAGGTGGACGGGCCCTACAAGGCAAGCCTGTTCGATCAAACATCATATGGGGGGTTTAGAGTTGAAGTTGAGGTGGACGGGCCCTACAAGTTGGGCGGAAGGGAGGGGTTCATCTATAGCACACGTACGCAGCTGGATTGCTGACGGTGCTCACAGCCAGCTGAGGCACCATCACCGGAATCGCTGCAGCTGCCTGCGCCGGCCCGCTGTTGCTGCCAGCAGCGGGCCGATGAGCAACGCCCCCGCGGTAGTCCGTTCATTCGCTCACTGACCCATGGCGCCCCCTTTTATGCCACTTGTTTCATCAGGCCATGATCCTGCCGGCCTCCAAGGAGGAGGGCAAGCTGATCAAGAAGCGGTATGCCGTGTTCAACTTTGACGGCTCGCTGGCGGAGCTCAAGGTGGGGGCTGGCTGGGGGTGTGGCCAGGAAGGCAATGCTGCCCACGCGTTGTGTGAAGAGCAGGTGCTGCGCAGCCATGCTGCCAGCCATGATCAGGTGCCCTGCACTCTCTGTGTGGGCACGCCAGCTGAGCAGCGTTTGCCGCCGGCCCCTCCCCTCCAGGGCTTTGAGCTGAAGCGGCGCGGCGAGTTGAAGCTCATCAAGGTCTTCCAGGTGTGTGCAGTCGGGTGATCAGGGTGGGAGAGCATGGATTAGGTTGCAGGCTGGCAGCAGGCCAGGGAGGCGGGCAGGTCACAAGCCTGGCTGCTGCACGCATGCTGGCCTTTGGAATATCGCACAGCCTCATCCCAGTAATGCCTTGCTGCCCTCCCTGTTTCCAGGGCGAGGTGTTTGACCAGTTCCTGAAGGGCGACAAGCTGGAGGAGTGCTACGTGGCCAACCGCTGGCTGGACATGCTGGACACGCGGGTGGGTGGATCCGGGGATGGCTGTAAATGGGCAGGCTGCTTGCAGTGGTTGCAAAGCTCCCGTAGACAGCCGCTGGCTGGACATGCTGGACACGCGGGTGGGTGGATGGGGATGTGGAGCTGGATTCGGTGTCACTGTTGCTTGGCCTTGGTCAATTAGCAACTGGACAGCGGCTGGACACATTCTCGCGGCTGAGGGTTGTGCGTCCACACCTGCCATCTTCCCTCAACTCCCCTCCTCAGGGCGTGGACCTGACAGACGAGGAGCTGGCCGACAGCGCTTCCCCTACTGTTGACCTGTGTGGAAAGCTGGCTGCATTACTGTTCGCCCTCCCCCTCCCCCTCAGGGCGTGGACCTGACGGACGAGGAGCTGATCGACCACATCAGCGAGATGTGCGTGATGAGCAAGAGCCTGGAGGAGTACGAAGGTGGGCAGCCAGCTGGGGCGAGTGTATCGCTGCCGATGGCTGCAGCCAGCATCCAGTCATCATGCCGGTCTTCCTGCCTGCCTGCCGCCCAGCAATCCCTTCACACCCCCACACCCCACCTGCACACCCCGCCGGCCACAGGGCGCAAGAGCTGCGCCATCACGTGTGCCACGCGGCTCAGCCAGTTCCTGGGCGATGACCGCATCAAGGACAAGGTGGGCTGGTTGGGTTGCTGCGGTTGCTGCTCGGCTGAGCGTTGATGTGCAAGCTGCCATTGATTGGGTGATGATGGCACGAAGGACATGAGTGGACTGGCAGCCGCTGTGGCTACTACTTGTGGTGGCTGCTAGGCTGAGCAGCGCAGCTAGGTGCAGGTCCATCAACTTGTCTCCAGCCCCCTCACCCCATCTGCGCCAGGGCCTGGTGTGCAACTACGTGCTTGCGCTGCTGAGCTGAATGCAGCTCTGCAATGCATGTATGCAACCAACACGCCTCACGTTTCCCTCCTTGCCCCAGGGCCTGGTGTGCAACTACGTGCTTGCGCTGCTGAGCTGAATGCAGCTCTGCAATGCATGTATGCAACCAACACGCCTCACGTTTCCCTCCTTGCCCCAGGGCCTGGTGTGCAACTACGTGCTTGCGCGCAACCCGCCCAACCTGCCCACCTCGGAGCGAGCCATCCCCGTTGCCATCTTCAGGTGGGGTGGGTGGACGTAAAGGCATGCCTGGTCTTTGGCAGATTCTAAGGCAGATGGGCAGGCACTGGGTCGCTGGGCACGCACTACACGAAGCCAGCCAAACCTGACAACTCTGGATCCTCTGATTTATTTGCCCCCTCATCCTGCCAACTTGTGTGCAGCACCGAGCCGGCTGTGGCCCGCACCTACCTGCGCAAGTGGTGCGGCGACATCGGCCAGGGTGAGCGGGGCGGCAGGGAAGAGTGCTGAGGGGGGCTGGCCGCAGCGTGCCGCCAGGAAAAACTGCTGCAGGGGGGCTGGCCGCAGGCTGGTTGCATGCTGGCTGCAGCCGCTTTGGCCATGCCAGGCTGACGCACCCAGTTGCGTGTCTCGTGCAGCTGCATTCCTGTGTTTCAAGTAGCCGCAACCCCGCCGCTCCTCTGCTGCTGCAGTGGCGCCGGACCAGGTGCCGGACGTGCGGCAGATCGTGGATTGGGAGTACTACAAGTGAGGGCAGCTTGTTCGCTTTGTTGTCGTTTTCCTGCCGCTGGCCTGCATGGTTGTGCTCTCCGGGCAACGGCAGCACCGTCGCACGCCTACGCCGGCCTGCCTTTTTATTCTGGTTGTTGTGAACATTGCACTTTGCCTGCTGCCTAACACGTTCGCGCATCAATTCCTTGCAGGGAGCGGCTGGGCAGCGCGATCCAGAAGATCATCACCATCCCTGCAGCCATGCAGCGCGTGCCCAACCCCGTGCCGCGCGTGCGCCACCCCGACTGGCTGCACAAGAAGGTGGGCGGGGAGGGGCAGATGGTGTGGTGCTTTCTTATCTGGAGCCAGCGCCAGCTGGATTTGTTGCGCCGCCACCCTAGCTGGCTGCCCGCAAAGCGGGTGAAAGGGGCAACGCGTGCCTACCTGCATGCATTGCTTCACTACCCTCCTGCCAATGCTGACTAGCCGCCGCATCCACCATGTGAAATTCCCGCCCGCAGGTGCAGGAGAAGGAGGACACGTACAAGCAGACGCGCATCGATGCGCTGTTTGGCGCGGCGCGGGTGAGGCGCTGTGCAGGAGGAGACGGTTGGTTTCATGCTTGCTGGATGATTTACTCACCCCCGGTTGCAATTTCCACCTCCACGCTCACAACAAGCCCGCGCCTGCCCTGCTCTCACCCTGCCTGCCCCAGTCCAAGCGGCGGCCACACCTGGCGCTTGAGGGCGGCGAGCAGCAGCAGCAGCAGGGAGCAGCAGCGATTGGTGACCTTGAGGACTTTGGAGCCAACCCGGTGGCTGCCGCAGCAGCGGCGGCTGGCCCTGTCGGCATTGCCACCACCCTGGACCCCGAGGCGGCGGCGGCAGAGGCGGCGGCAGCGGCGGGAAGGGAGGGGGAGAACGCGGCAGCGGCGGCCAACCAGGGCGATGAGGAGATGCCAGACAGGTGCGACAGCGCTGTGTCTTCTGTTGCAGGCATGCGGGGCTGCTGGTGCCAACATGGTTGCCTGCAGCTCATTGATTGGACCGAGCTGCCAGCTTGGTTGGTTGCGGTGGCACGTACATCCAAACACATCCCTTGCGCACTCCCTGTGTGTCCTGCCCGCTGTTCCGTCCCTCAGGCGCACCGACTTCCGCGGCTGGCTGGCGGCCAAGAAGGCGCAGTGGCGGCGCAGCCGGGAGGCGCGCAAGCGCAAGCGGGTGGGTGGAAATTTGGACTGGAACACTTGGCGCAGGCCCTGTGCCGAGTGCAGGTGCCTCCGGCAAGCATGCACTTCCTTTCACATGGGCCATCTCGCACACCTGTATGACCTGCCTGTGTTCCATTTGTCACCAACCAGGTGCCTCCTCCTCCCCTGCCCACCCGCCAGGCCGAGGCAGGCGCCGACGGGCGGCCGCTGCGGCAGCGCACCGGCCCGGACGTGGGGGCCATGTTCCAGCAGCAGGCGGCGGCCGCCACTGCGGCGCACTGGCAGATTGTCAGCATCGCGCCCACTGCCCAGCCGGGTGAGCAAGACGGTGCAGTGTGGGCAGGATATTCTTGAAATGCTCGTTGCCGCATTGCAGATGCCTGCAAGGCTGCGGGACTGTAGTCCATTACATACTCACATGCCACGTCACCACCAGCACAATGCTGCCGTCTTGACCACTGTCCCACAGGTGTTTTCAAGGCGTGGGCGGTGATCAATGGCCGCATGACAGCGGTGCCGCTCCGCATCCCCCGCGCCTTTTATGTCGACGCTGCCGCCGCGCCCGGCACACCAGGTGGGTGGCTGGGCGCATGCCTGATGGGTGCTTGCCGTGGCGCACGGCTGAAGGTTTGCTTGTGGTGCCGGTGCAGCTCATTGCTTTTGGTGTTTCACAGAACCTGTGTTGCCAATTCCGGCAATTCTCCTCTTGAAAGCTTGCCTGCCACCCCCGCTCTGCCACCCTCCCCCTGCTCCACAGAGGCGGACGGGTTTGGGCAGGCGGTGAAGCGCATCCTGCCGGGCGGCCTGCAGCCCATGCACACCTACCATGTGAGGGCGGGCGGGCGGGGCAGGTGCATGCATGTGCCACAACCAACTTGCAGATGCAACAAGTGGTCTATGGCAACATGCCTGTGTTGGGTACGCTCTGCCACTCCAGCTCGCCCTCTCGGCTTTCACGCTGGTGACTTCTGACTGTCATTACAAACTCCATCCCCTTGCTACAGGTGGTGATGGAGGAGGGAGAGTATCGCTCGCAGCTGCCGGAGCTGCAGGCGCGGCTGGCGGCGGCAGGGGCGCGCGGCGTGTGGGAGGAGCGCCTGCCGCCCGAGCTGAACGCAGCGCTGCAGGTGGGGGGCGGCTGCCTTGACTTGCTGGTGGGGTGCAGATGGAACGGCGATGCCAGCGTGTGTGTATGTTGAAGATGTGCAAGATGTGCATGATGTGCAGGCAAGATGTGCAGCATGGCAGTGCAAGCGCACACACGCAGCGCTGGTGCACAGAAGCTGCAACCGGCGCCCCCGCCGGCCCGTCTGGCTCACATTACCCTTCACCCTCCCTGCCCTGCACACCCCCTGCCCCTGCAGCTGGGCTGCGTGGCAGTGGTGGCCCCCAGTGCTCGCTCCCGCACCCTGGGCCAGGGCTTCGACCTGTCGGAGCTGCACATGCGGCCGGTGGCGCAGGTGGGCCAGCAGGGCTGCTGCTGTGGCGGGCTGCCGCACAGTGCTGCCGCTGTGCAGGCAGCTGAGCTGGCGTGGTCCATGCAGTTGTTTTGCTCCAATGTGTTATGCACCCTGCCGTGCACAAATCGCAAACCATTCCTTTACAATCTGCCCCCTTGCAGTGCGAGTACTTTGACGCGCCCGGCAGCCTGCGGTACATGGTGCTGCACGCAGCCGCAGACCCAGCCCGCGGCCGCGCCCTCTACGCCCTGCACCTGCCCGCCGATGGCCGGTAAGCGCTGGGTTGGGCTTGAATGCTGAGCAGGGCCAGGGGCCTTGACCGCGTGGCATTTGTGTGCAATGCTTGAGAGGTCTACCGTGCTATTGCTTTCGACTACATCCTCTCACCCACCCCTCCCTCCATCTGCCCGCCCCCGCAGCTGCCAGCTGTGGGTGGTCAACCCCGCTCGGGGCGGCCAGAAGGAGCTGTCCGGCGGCGCAGCAGAGCGGGCCTGGAGTGAGGCAGCTGCTGCCCTGGCGGCTGAGGCGGCGGCGGCAGGCAGCGGCAGCCAGGTGGAGACGCCGCCGCCGCCCAAGTTTGAGGTGGCTTACGTCAAAAGCGGCGAGGCGGCACTGAAGCAGATCCAGCGAGAGCTGGGGCGCATCAAGTGAGCTGCTGGGGGTTGCTGTTTGGGGGATCTTGCATGTGTGGAAGGGAGCACGTGGCACCCCGTTGTGGTGCAGGGCATCGCTAGTACGGCAACGTCGGCAGCTGATGTGCGCTAGCTGCACCCCACCATTCCCCCCATCCCCACCTCTCCCAACCACCCCCTGCAGGGACCGCGCCCGTGCACCCACAGTGCTGCTGCTGAACAGCGACGACCCGGCCGCGCTGCGCCACTCGCTGCCGGCCCTGGCAGACCTGCCCACTGCCGCCATGCCCCTGGCGGCCTCTCCCTCGGGCCTGCCGGCTCTGGGCTGGCAGATGCCCGCTGCGCGCGCTGCGGTGCAGCAGCTGCTTGCGGCTGGGGAGTGGCTGCGGGCGCGGGTGGCGGCAGCGCAGTACGCACACCTGCCGCTGGCCTCCATCGGTGCAGACTGGATCCTGGATGCGGCGGATGCGCTCTACGCGCGCCAGCTGCGTGAGTGTGGCTGGCGCTTGTTGTGTAGCTGGGTGTTGTGGGAGGTAGCTGGCTGGTGTGTGAGGAAGATAGAGCAGCAGCTCACAAAGATATGCTCACAAAATGCATGGGTGTGCTTCTTACCCCACCAAACCCACCCTCACCACCGCTGGCGTTGCAGGCGAGGCGGGGCACCTGCTGTGGGCCGCCGACCCCTCGCAGCCGGACCTGGACACCAAGCAGGTAGGTGACTGGGCATGTGCAGCGCACGCTCCCTCAAGCTGCAATCCCAAATGAGCTGGGCACGATCACATACGACAATTCCAATCTGCACCCGCCCATGCAACAGCACAACACACGTGCTGTGCCTCATTTCCGCCGCAGGTGGACCGCGCCGAGGCGCTGACCCTGTGGGAGCAGCAGCAGCAGATAGAGGTGCGGTTCGTTGGTGTGGGCTGCTTGCAGGCACCTTCTTTGCTTGCACAACACGTGCACACCCACACGCTGGGCATCACTGCCTTGATCCAATTCGCCACTCTGCCCGCTCCTGTCCTGCCCAGATCACCTTCCCGGGCGCCTACCGCTGCGTGTGCGTGGAGCTGCGCATCTCGCACCTGGCGGTGAACGCCATCCTGGAGGTGCGTGGGCAGCTTGCAGCATTTGGTGTTGCATGAGGTGATGAGTGGCCGCATACATGGATTCGTTGCCAGTTGTTGCGCCAACGCACTTTCTGGCTGTCGTCCTACCTTATCTGCAAAACCCTTTCCCCCTTCCCCTGCCTCTTTTCCACGCCAGGCCGCCACAATCAGCGAGCTGGAGGGGTCCACCCTGCTGGAGGACCAGCACGGCTGCGCCCCCGCCTTCAGGTGTGCACTGGCAGAGCCGCAACGGTCTCTACAGTGGTTAAAGGGGGCATTGGACACTGCTGCCTGAAGCTGCTGGCTGCGTGTGCCCACCATGCTCTGCCTCCAGCAGCCGCCGCTGATTCTGCTGTGCCCAATTCCCTGTCCAACTTCCACCCCTGCAGGGTGCTGAAGAACCTGGCCCAGAGCTGGATGGACGACGCCACCAAGCGCTCCAACATGTGAGGGCGGCTTGGATTGACATGCATGTTTTAGACAATAGGTGGTGTTGCCACAGGCAGCAGTGGAAGTCCCACTGCTGAGCCCATGCGCTGCCAAGTTGACCGCACTGTCCATTCAACTCGCCCTTCTATTGCAGCTGCGCCGATGCCCTGCTGCGCAACCTGTACCGCTGGGTGTGCTCCCCCGGGGCACGACTGTACGATCCGGCGCTCAAGCAGGTACGGACAGTTTGTGGCATGGCTCATTCTGTGCAGATGCAGGTGTGCAGCCCTACACAGCGCAAGCATGTGTCTCCCCCCTGCTTTGCCCCCCCCCCCCCCCCCCCCCCGGGGGGGGCCCCCCCCCCCCCCCCCCCCCCAACCCCAACCCCACCGCCCCTGCTGCAGCTGGTGCAAGGCCTGATGCAGAAGCTGCTGCTGCAGCTGCTGGCAGAGCTGCAGCGCTTGGGGGCCACCGTGGTGCACGCAGGCAAGACGTGCCGGACTTGGCGGCAGTGTCTGGTGTCTGGCAGTGCTTTGTGTGTTGTGCAGCTGTGGTGTGGTGATGGGCCAACATGCATGTGCTAGTTCGTGCGCTCACACTGCCTGCCTGCCTCCGTTTGCGCAGACGGCTCCTCCCTCATCCTCTGCACCGGCAAGCGCAACCTGACGGCCGCGATCGGGTGAGATGCATGGCGGGCAGGATATTGATATTGGCGTAGCCACGCACTGCGGCCAACACGGACGAAACTACTCTCCAGCATGGTCTGACTTTGCGAAAGGAGAGGTTCACCTCATTCCAGTTGCTGTGGGCTCCAGCTGTTGATTTTGTATCCCACGTGTTTCACACACTTCCCGCAGCTACACCAACTGCATCCTGGACACGATGGCCAGCCCTCGTTAAACAGCGCTTACTCACATGTCATATACAACACCTGTTCCCCCGCAGCTACACCGACTACATCCTGGACACGCTGGCCAAGCGCGAGCTGTTCCAGTGGCTCTCCCTCACCCCCGCCAAGTTCTGGCACACGCTGCTGTGGAAGGACAGGTGGGCCAGGGGGTAACAGTTTGTTTGGGGGGCAGGGGTGGGGTGTTCTGCGTGAGGAGCTGACTACCGGGTGCTGTCCCGCTGCGCGGGCAGAACGGCCGGGCCGCTGCCTGTTGCTGCCGCGCAATCCATGCTGCGGGGCTGCCACTCCCTGCTGCCGCTGCTCACCCCACTAGCATGCTTGCCAAGCGCCATCCGCTTGCGTGTGTGCAGGTTCAACTACCTGGGCATTCTGGCGGAGGTGCCAGCAGCATTGCAGGAGGCCATGGTGGCCACGCCCGGCCGCCTGACCACCGCTGAGGTGCGTGGGGGAGAGGAGCAGTTTGTTTGGGATAGCCCGTGTGTGTGGAGTGTGTGGCAACGGCGGCGGCACGAGGCGGGGAGCTCAGCAGGCAGGGCTCCCTGCCGCCTGTCCCACTACCACCTCGCCCTTCCCATGCCGCATTTTGACCCTCCCTCCATCACCGCTCCTACTTCCGCAGGGCGGTGCGGTGATGAGCAGCCACGCGGGGGAGCTGGAGCTGACGCAGGCGCTGCTGGACCGCCCCGCCTTCGACTACTGCTTCTGCATGAAGGTGCGTTCGTTTCTTATAACTGAAGTCATCAGGAGCTTGGTTAGTAATCTGATGGTGGTCTTCGACTACTTCTTCTGCATGAAGGTGCAACAAAATAGTGACGGCAGCATTCAATTGGCTGTTGCTGTTGCTTTGTGTGCGTCCAGCGGCATGCGCAGCACGTGCAGCATGTATCCGCTGGCTACCTTGCAAACGCTGCCCTTTGAACGCTCCGTCCCACCGCCCTCCTGCCCTCTCCAGGACTACCTGCCCCCTGTGCTGCACGCCACCTTCCTGGCGGCCGTCACCGAGTTTGTGTGGCTGCCCTGGAAGGCGGCACAGGAGGCGGGGGCGGCGGTTGCGGGCGCCACGCAGGGCGGGTCCCAGGTGCGAGGAGGCGGGCGGCTGCAGCAGGGAGCAGCAGCTTGGGTGGCGGGCAATCACTCTTCTGCGGCAGGCGCACCTTTGCCTGCACCCAAACCAAAGCCTTCCCTCGCCTGCCTGCCAGGCGGTGCGCGACGCTGCCGAGAGCGCGGAGGCGCAGGCGGGGTGGCTGAATGAGGCGCTGCCCCGCCAGTTCACCGAGAAGCTGCTGAAGCAGGTGGGTTTAAGCTAGCAAACCAAATCTCCTCATATTTTGGCATCAGCTCAGCGGGGCCCCGCCAGTTCACCGAGAAGCTGCTCAAGCAGGTGTGTCCATCTGCTATGTATCTGCGCTCGGTGATAGCCCGTGTTGCCTGCCTGATGCTGAGCCCCCACACCCATCGCACCCTCCCCCCTCCCCCCTCCCCACCGCAGGTGAAGCACATGGCGCTGCACATTGGCTCGGCGGACGGCCAGCCCGACCACGCCTTCCCGCACCTGGCGGGCTCGCACCTGACAGAGCAGCAGCTGGTGAGGGGGGCTTGGGAAAAGCTAGTATGCAGTTGCAGAGCGCAGGCTAACGTTTTTTGGTTCGAGTGGAGTGCACGCCGTAGGAGGGGGGTAGGTGTGACCAGGGGCGAGCAGCGCTTCATTTTTGCCTAAAACCACTGCCTGCCTGCCTGCCTGCCTGCGCAGGGCACCCCCGCCCTGGCGTTTGTGCGGGCGGTGTGCCACCTGTACATGCTGGATGGGGAGGTGGCCGACCAGGTGCGTGTTCACAGGGAAGCGGGCATGCCGTCTGCAAGGGCAGCTGTGGGCTGACCCGAAGGGACTATATGCGGGTGTGGGCTGCATCTAGTGCGACAACACGCCGAGCCATCCACTTCTTTTACCCCCATATGCCGCACAGGTGGCGGTGCTGCGCCGCCAGCTGCTGCGCCTGGTGCACTGCAAGGAGTTTTCGGCGGACGCCGAGTTCAAGGTGAGGCTTTGGCGCAACTTTCATACCACACGGCATCTGCATGTGGCTGATTGGTGGCATGGCCGGCGCTCCAGGCACACAAATGATCGCAGTCGCGACCTGGCTGCCGCCGCCGCCGCTGCTGCTGCCGCCGTCCTCTATCCACTCAAGCCCACCCCACCCCACCCTGTCCCGCCTGCCCCCTTGTGCAGGACCCATGCCTGACGCTGGTGCTGCGGGACGTGATCTGCCCCGCCTGCCAGGACTGCCAGGACCTGGACATGTGCCGCGACCCCGCGGTGAGGGCAACTGTATTATCTTGATGGAGCAGGCATGCAAGCGTGGCTTTCTGGTGGCATCCAGGATGGCGGCCAGGTGCTCGGGCCACCTCACCAGCCAGCCGGTGCTCTGCTTTCTGTACCTCCATGTGTCTTCTACCTTGCAGGCCCGTCATTGCCAACACAGCCCTGCTAATCGTGCCGTGTTGCTTACCCCCGCCGCAGATCCAGCAGCACGACTGGCACTGCAGCGCGTGCGGCACCGAGCGCGACGTGGCGGCGGTGGAGGAGCAGCTGTGCGGCCTGCTGCAGCAGGTGCGGCTGTTGCGCTCACTGCCTGTTCTGTTCTGCAGTGAACCTGCCTGGCCGATCAAACGGCATGCTCTCTCTCTCACCCCTTGCCAACCATCTCCTTGCCCCAACTCTTCCCCTCCCACAGAACGCCGATGGCTACCAGCTGCAGGACCTGCGGTGCGGCAAGTGCGGCAGCGTGGCGGCCTCCCACCTGCAGCATCACTGCGACGTGTGCGGCGGCCACCTCAAGGCGACGCAGGCGGCGGTGAGTTGGTTGCTATTTCTCTTAAGCTTGCTGGCATTTGGGGAGGCCAGCGGAAAATGATGTGTGGCGGCCACCTCAATATGCGCTCCTGTGCACACTGCCATCAGCAACCCGTCTGTTGGCATGCCAAGCAAGGCCCGAGCAGTGGCCAATCTCTCACCCGTCCCGCCCGACCTCCCCCGCCCCCTGTGCCCCCCTCCTGCAGGGATCCGCGCGGCAGAAGCTGGCGGTGCTGCGCAACATTGCAGAGTACCAGGACATGCCGCTGCTGCGGGAGCTGGCAGGCTGGCAGCTGGGCGGCGGGCCGCCGGCAGCAGGCGCGCAGCGGCAGCGCGGCGACAGCTGACCTGCGCCAGCATCAACGGAATGGGCCAGCCGGAAAAACAGCCAAATGTTGCATTGCCACCGAGTTTCTGCTGTGCGGCCACGTGTAATGCCTGGCAACGGTCCAAAATGTTATGTGACATGCGCTGCTCGGCCATCAATTGGCAGCGGACACGGGGTGTGCGTGCCCGAAGGGTGCTCGAGCAACATGCGTTTGGCTTTGGAGGGTGGCTGGCATGTGCATTGCAGGCCTGTGAATGCTTGTTTGCGGTGTGTGGCATCCAGCAAAGCAGAGTGGATAGGCCGCTGCCATCATCCGGCCCTTGGGGGTTGGTAATCGATGCTGGCGCCGGCTGCCGCTTGGCGGCGGCAACAAAAGAACAGGCCCATTGCCCGGTCTGCACACTTCCATACCGTCTGCATATTCTCAAAATGCGTCGCGCAGCCCAGCTCGTGCTCCAGGCTGCCCGTCAGGCGGCGGGCTGCGCGCCCGCGCTGTCCACGCAGCCGGCCGCCCTGCCGGCGCTGCGATCGGCTGCTGGTAAGTGTACGGCCACACGTACTCGCGCCCCAGGCTTGCAGCGGCCTGGCTGGGTGGTAGGGTCTTTCGGCGCACAAGCTTCGCGTCCTGACGGCTCCGCCGCCCCTGCTGCAGGCGCAGCTGGCCACGCACACGTCAGATGGAGCCACTGCTCCTGCTCCGGCGACCTCAGCCTGCCGCCGCCGCAGAAGGTGCGGCCGCCGCTGCCGACGGGTTTGCCAGCAGTGGCCCGGGTGCTGCAGCGGCTAATTGTCAAGTCATGCGGCTTGTAGTTGCGCTTGCCACCGGCACGAACAGCCTCTCCACATGGCTGTGCGCGTCGGATGCGGGGCAGCGCCTCGAGCCTCGAGCATGCAGACCCCACCCAACTCCTGCTGCCGCTCCCTTCCTCGCTGCCCAACAGGTGCTGGTTGAGTATGCCCCGGCGGAGGTGGACGCATTCATTGCATTTGCAGACGCAGGTGAGAGCCTGCTGCGGTGATCAGGTCTCTATTCTGTGTCGGCAGCTGAACTATCGCTGGCCGGTGCAGGCTTTGCCACATGCTTGTTGCTTGACCTGCTCCTGCGGCGCGCACAGCCGACTGGTGCACACTGCCAACCGCTGATCTCACTGCCCCATGCTTCCGCTGTATAATCACCCCCTGTTTTACCAACCCCTGCCTGCCGCAGTGGAGGAGGAGTTTGAGGGCATCATGGTGGACGGCGTGGAGGTGCGCCCATCTCATGCGCACACAACCGCTGCTCACTGCCTGCCGGCAGTCTTGCTTCCCGCAGCTGCCTCGTGCGTGCCGGACTGGACTCATCTGCTCACACCTGCCCCGACCCTCGTCAATCCCTCCCTGCCGCAGGTGCCCGACCGCCCGCACGCCTTTGACATTCGGCTGGAGGATGGCCAGACGATCTACAGCCGTGCACAGGAGGCAGCCGCACCCTCTGCTGAGACGCTGCCGCACTACAGTGACCTGTTTGCGCGGCTGCGGGCGGCGGGCCTGCAGGCTGCCGCGTGACGGCGCATCTCGGCCAGTTTTACTGCCCCAAGATGCTGCTGTGTGCATCCAACTGCCTGGTCCCCGTGCCATAACGTTCAGCTTGCCTTGATCTCCTTTCCCAACGCATGACCTGCTGCCTAGTGTCCCTCAGTCCCACACCCCCTCAGCCCATTTGACATCCGAGCGCCCGCCAGCCCGACCCGTTCTGTATTGCCCGCATGCTTCTGTGCACCAACGCCCATGCCCGCCAAACCTGTATTTCATTTCTCTGCCGTCCCAAGCAGCACGTTGCCTGATGGCAGCCGCTGCCGCCGCCGCACACTCCAGTTGCACCTCCTTTCTGCACCACAACCCTCTGATGCAATGCAATCCTCTGCTGTAACCTGCCACAGACAGTACAGCTTTGCAGGGTGCTGCATTGTTGCAGAGTGTTGCATTGCTGCCTGCCGGCGTGCTCGCCGCGCCTCAGGCGCGGATGCTGAGCCAGAGCGGCGCTGGCAGGTGAATGGGGGACAGCAGGGACAGTGTGGCAGCAGAAAGGAAGGAAGACGAGAAGCTTGGGCAACAAGTGGCATGCAGGTGTAGGGCACTTCAGGGTAGCAACCACCAAAGGCTGCAGCGGCAGCGATAGCGCAGGCCGGCAGCGCGCCTGCGTCAGCAGGCGCCATTCATGCTCCGGCCTCATGCGGCTGATGTGCGGCTGCCTGATGGCCGCCTCAATTGTCAGTGGGCTGGCATTCCTTGCCTTGCTGCTGCAGCCGGGGCTGGATGGGCGTTTAGTGGTGGCCGCCCTTCAGCTTGGCCTCCTGCTCGTGCTTGTAGTGGGCGTACCTGCGAGCGGAAATGTGATTCGAGTGAGGGTGGCTCAGGCAGGAGGGTGATTGCACATGTAGGAAACATCCGGGCACGGGTGGATGCAGGAACAACACGCCATGGAGGCCTCTCAACCAAGACAGACGCCACTATAACACTGCAGCACCAACCAACAGCACCAGCAGCAGTGCTCAAGGGCCGCACTCACTCGCGGGGCCAGGAGAGGCGAAATAGGGACAGTGCCACAGAGGCCGCAGAGCGGCGCATCAGCAAAGACCCAAAACATTCACAGTTCCACACAATCACACACGCACACACACGCTGAAACTCACTCGCGGGGCCAGGAGAGGGCGTAGGAGAAGACGAAGCCGTAGGTGATCACGTCCAGCAGCGGCTTGGGGCTGCCCGTGTCGATGAACTGCGACAGTTGGGACAGGGGGAGCAAACAGCACAAATTAAGCAAAGGGGTAGCGGTCTCAGAATCAACAGCAGCGGCTTGGGGCTGCCCGTCTCGATGAACTGCAAGTTCCGACACAGCGGCCAGTGCGCACCGCACACGAGCAAATGCGCGTGATTTGGACTGCCGCGGGACAGAGCCAGAGCACACTAACAAACAGCAGCATGCAGTTTTCCACAGCACTTTGCCTGCACCTTGATCTTGTAGTCGTGCAGCCAGTTCATGAAGCGGCTGCGCAGCTGCTCCGGGCGCCAGTGCTGCCCCGCAAACTTCTGCACATGGCCCGGCACCTGCAGGGCGGGCAGTGCAGGCCCACAGCATTCAACGCGGGAGCCTTGGCCGGCAAAGTTCCTGTTGTGGCGCAGGCCGGCGCCGGCATGAGGGAGATTAAAGTGGGCGGCGGTCCGGCAGCAGCAAGACGGGCAGCAAGTGGTGCCCTACCTACACAGTACGCATTCGTCAGGCGTTCCCAGTGCTGTTCGGGTGTGCAACCCACAAGAGCACAGCCATTTGCAAGTGCAAGTGAAGCGCACCTCCTTGACCTTCAGCTTGCTGGCCTCCCGCACCAGCTGCTGCACCGTCGGCATCCTGACCGGCTGTCCGACCCCCCAACAAGCACCTGCACAGCAGCAGGCAAGCGGGGAGCTCAAGCCACGGAGGCAACAGTGCGCGAGAGTCGCCGGCCGCCGCCGGCCGCCCTTGCCGCTGGTGCCCTGCCAGCTGCAGCGCCAGCTGAGAGGGCAAACCCGTGACAGGCTGAACCCGCCAGTGCATCACAGGGCGCAGCGAGAGGCCAAGGGCAGCGCCGCGAGAGAGGGCCGAGCCTCCTGAAGTGCCCCTGCGGGACCTCTGGCCGTCCAATCGGAACATACAGTATCGATGGTAGCCACTGCAGGCCGCAGCGCACCTTGTGCAGCGAGTTCGCGAGCGGAGACGGAGCCTACGGCAAACCCAGGCTGTGCGGGGTGATGTGAGCTGTTGGATTCGAGGGCGGCAGCGCGATCGGACACCGCAGGCGTCTTTCTGCGCCTTCCCGCGCCGCGCAGCAGCCGCACAGCAGGGCATGGACTGCTTGACTGCAGCTGGGGAGCCCCACACGGGAGCAAACCACTGTCGTGTGCTGTTACATCAGCCTGAGATCGACCACCGCCCGCTTGCTACGCTGCCTGCGCACCTGTTTGCAACCAAGCCCCAGCAGCAGCCTTTGCCCCGCCTGGGCAGCCCGACATGTCGGTGAGTGCATGCGCACGCCCATCATTCAGAGATCAGGCCTGGGCTTGCCCGCTGCCGCCACCGCCAGTTGCCGCCGCCAACGCGTCCCTTGTGCTGCCTGCCCCATCACCATCATCTGCAGTCGCAGCAAGGTCAGTTACAGCGACGACAGCGTGGGCACCGCGCACACCTCTGCACCGCCTGCGACTTTCCCGTCGCTGTGTACGGCCGCTGCGCGCCGTGCCTTCACGCCTACTGCCTCGCCTGCGCCGCCGCCATGCCGCACTGCCTCATGTGAGTATGGAGGGGCTCACAGGGTTATGCATGGTTGACTCGAGAGTCAGGCCAATGTTCTGTTTGGCGTGGTGCAGCAGGTGGTGTGTTTGCCATGCGGCGCCCCAGGCTGGTGTGGCATTTGACGCTGCTGCCCTTGTACGTGCTGCATGTGCTGCCCTTGCGAATCCATTGCCGCTCTGCCGTTTCCCCTCCCCAACTGCTGCCCCGATCCAGCTGTCTGCTCCCCCTGTTTTTCTGCCACGAGTCCCTGTCAACTGCCGCACGGCTGCCGCCCTCTCTGCCGCAGCTGCCGGGCGGCAATCACCAAGCTGGAGCGCATCCCGGCTGCTGCAGGCCTCTTCATCTCGCCCCTCACGCTGCAGGTGCGCTTGGGGGTTCGCCTTTTCAGGCGGCGTGTACGGGTGCAGCTGTCTGCTGTTGCGCTGCAGATGGCTGCGTGGGGAAGTTGCTAGGGGCTGCATGCATGGCAGAAGCATCCGCAGCTGCAGAGCCGTCCTGCCACGTGTGCTCGGGTAGCATGCCAGGCGGAGATGCGTGCGTGATGAACAACACGCCTGCCATCGACAGTAAGACCCCTTGCCCGGCTGGAGTTGCCCTCATGCCTGCGCTCTCTGTCGACCTGCCCCACCCAACTCCACCCAGGCATTCCGCACCGAAGCCGACCTAGCCAAGCACTGCCAAGACATGGGGCAGACGCTAGATGCGCTCATGGCCGCAGGAGCCGCGCCGCCGCCGGGCTACGCAGCAGGCCAGCAGCAGCAGCAGCAGCAAGCAGCGGCGGGCGGGTGGAAGCCGCCACCGCCGCCAGGAGCGCCGCCGCCGGCGCAGGGCGGCCGCGCCGGGTACGGGCGGCATGGGCAGGTGATGGTGCCCCGCTGAACCTGCCCATGCGGCCTCTTGACAGCCATGGCGACCTTGCATTGTTTCTTAACTTGCAGCCTCCTGACTTGTAACCCTTAAAGATTGTTCGCACTGCTGAAGCACAGTCTGTTACAGTACTGAGTGGCTGCGTGCCCCTAGCTCAGCAGTGATTCCCTCTGGCATGCTGAGGGGTTGCATCGGCTGCTGTGTGTGAAAAGATTACGCCAGGCGTTTGGTAAAGGAAGCTTCGAAAGGGACAGGAATGGAGGTGGAGGGCAGTTGGGGAAAATATGACGAAGTTGCTGGTTTTGGCATCAGAGCTCGTCGGTTATTCTCGCAGGTGTGGGTGGGCAAACATTGGAAAAACGCAAGAAAGCCAGCGCTGAGTGAGCAAAGACTGAGATCTCTTTTGGTTGAGTATCTGGTGTGGTGGGTGAGACGATTGTGACAGGCAGCAGCGCCAAGGCGGCTTGTGCTAGGTGCCCCCGCGCTATGCGGCAGGGGCCAGCAGAGCGGCTCCCAGCCCGGCCGCCTGCCACAGCAGGGCTCCCGCCAGCCAAGCCTCCAGCAGCCACCAGCCTGGGGGGCGCAGCGGGGCCGACTCTTGCAGCTGAGGATCCTCACCAGCGCCTGCCTCTGCCTCTGCCTCCTGGCCGTGACCCTCAGCCGGGGCGCAGCTGCTGCTTGGTGGGGTTTCCACCGGCTGGCTGCCTGCTGCGCTGCACTTCTGCTCAGCGTCCCAGCGCCGCCGCGCCGTGCGCTCCCAGCGGCGCAGCACCAGCAGCGGCAGCAGGGCGCCCACAGCCAGCAACGCCCAGGCGTTGATCTGCCAGCACTGCTGCATGGGGCTGGGCAGCGCACCACGCGGCAGCAGGTCGAATGTGACGGAGCTGCATGGGACGGAAGGCGGGAGAGGCAGGGGTGGTGAGTTGACAAGCACCTTCCGCCCTGGGCTGGAGAGCTGCAGTGGCAAATGGGAGGGACCAGCTGAAGCAATCTGGCAATCTGCCCACGGGCGCTGCATTCACAGTCAGCCTCCCAGGCACCACCCTAAACCAACTCCAGCAGAGGGAAACCAGGCGTGCATCGCGCCCAGCACAGCCAGCACTCAACAGCAGCAGGCACTCACTGCAGCAGCGCCAAGACGGTGTGTAGCGTGTCCAGCGGGGCCTCTCCACCCGGCGTGGCCAGCATGCGCCTGCACATGGGCCCGCCGCCTAGCACTGCCGGCGCTGCTGCCAGCAGCGGCAGGGCCACGGCGCTCCACGCCACGGACAGCCGAGTGTACAGAGCGTAGAGGCAGAGAGCCACGGACGGGCCGGCCACAAGCAGCAGGGCCAGCATGCGCAGCGGCGACCCGCCATGCTGCGTCAGCACGTTGCTGTTGCCGCGCAGGACTGCGCCCAGGGCAGGGGGGGCAGATGCCATGTCAAGGCGGACGGAGGGTTGCCGCTAGTGCCGGACATAAGCCTGCCAGCTGGCGGCATGCACGATGGCGGCAGCGGCAGCAGTGACAACTGCTGGCGGCGGGCTGTTTTCCTAATACAAATAGCTTGCCACTCACCGCCGTTCACCATGACGAAAGAGAGATGCAGGGAGGCCAGGAACAGCAGCAGCTCTCGGGCAGCGGCATACAGCCGCGGCCGGCGGCGGATGAGCGCCGCGAGCGCCAGCGCCGTGACGGCGTTGGTGGTGTTCACGGCTGCCAGCAGCGGCTGCCGTTCCCGAAGCACCGTCTTGAACAGCAGCAGGCACAGCTGGAGGAGCGCCACGGCCCACCAGCCCACCAGGTCGTTCGGCAGGGCGGCGTGGTTCCTGGCTCTGCGGGAGAGGGTAGCCGTGGCGGCGCTGATAAGTACCGACACGAATGAGCGAGCAGCGCATCGACATTCTAGCCCACTCCGATGCATGCCGACTGCTAGGAGCAGCTTGCAGGGGCTGGGGGGGCTTAAGCAGCGCGGGCGACGTCCGCGCGAACTGGCTGGTGTAGCTGCCCGCCGGCCGTATCGCGCACCTGCTAAACGGGTCGCTGCGCAGCCGTTCTAGCCAGACTTCAACGCGAGAGGCAAGCCGGGCGCCGCTCCCTCGTGGCCGCCGCACAGCCACAGGCCGCTCTTCGGCAGGTGCTGCCGCCATGTTGATGTTACTGCATCAGAGAGTCAGAGAGGCATTCTCTTGAGATGGATGACCCTGCTGCAGCCCAGCATGCCCGCTTACTGGCCGCTTATCACGCGGCGCCTCGGGACCGCTTCAAATGTCGGGTGTCTGCGCGTGCGTTGCCAGCCTTCAGTGGCATAGTGCGCGCTGCATCCTACCTCTTGAGTATGCCTGGTGTTGCCGATGCACTCGATAGACCTGCACAAGGAGCAGCATCCATCACCGCTGCTGTTGTCCCACGAGTGTCCTTGACCCCTGCAGCTAGCTCTCCTCGCTGCCCTCGCGGAGCGCTCCTCGCTGCCCCGCCCTCTGCTCAACTGACTGTGCCAAGGCATGTGTGTTTCGCGGCTTCACTAGGATTCGTTCGACATGAGCATAACAATAGGGCAGGATGGCGCGCCCGAACGCGCTGCCAAGACTAGACGCACAAAAGGCCGTGGTTGCACGGCGGCACTTGCAAGGCAACATGGGGCATATTTGCACACCCACGGCTTATTTCATATGTGCAAACACAGACAAGTAACGTAGCCTCCATACTAACTTAGTCTCTCTACTAACTGTTTTGTGCCAGCGCGGCCGCATGCTGCGCCAGCACAGCATGCTTGCGCTGCAGCCGGGGCGGCTGCCGCGGCAGGCCGCCCTCTAGCCCCCGCAGCAGCGCCGTGCCTTCCGACAGCAGGGCCTGCGAGGCAGCCAGGGCAGGGGCCAGCACTGCTGTTGGTGTGCACGCCTGCAAGCATACCCAATTAGCCAGGGCAGAGCACGCAGCAGCGCCCCCATGCAAGCATGCTGAGGCAGGCTCAGTGCACACATGGTGCAGCGCATCCTTCGTGCACTGCATGCAGGCCCGAGCGCGAAAGCCCAGCGCACCTGCGCTTCGTCATCGGCGCCCGAGCCACGACGCGCCCCCGCCACCTTGAGGCAGCTCGCCGCCAAGTCCAGGGCCGCTGCGCAGCAGGCCTCCTGAGACTCCCCCTCACCCCCTGACGCAGGCTCAGCAGACCCGCCGCCGATGCTGCTGCTGGCGCTGCCAGCTGCCGGCTCCGCCTGCTGCCACTGCTGCCGCGTGGCGTCCAGCAGCTGGCGCCGCAGATCCAGCGCCTGCTGATACAGCTCGGCAGCTGCCGCCAGGTCGCCCTGCAGGTGGTGCAGCTCCCCAAGCTTGTTCAGCGCCACGGACAGCGCCTGCTGGGCCTGCAAGGGAGGCGGGGGCGGGGGAGGTGGGGCATTCGTAGGGATCAGCGGTGTGATGGCAGAGCCTGAAACCACAGTGATGGGGAGCGCATCGCGACCCTTGTGCTGTGCCCCCACCTCTCGGTGCAGCGCACGCCGCGGCGCTGTTCCCACCCGGCCGCACCCCAGGGTCCCTTGTCAGCCCGTCTCTCCTGCGTTTCCCTCCTCGTCCACCCCTAAACAACCCAACCGCACCTCTGGGTCCTGCCCCGCCTCGCGCAGTAGGCGCACACTGTCCTGGTAGTGCTGCGCCGTGCCCTGCGCGTCACCCTCGGCGCGGCAGCAGTCGCCCAGGCAGCCGCACACGGCGCCCAGCCTGGGGGCAGGGCAGTGGGGTGGGAGCCAGCAGCGGTCGAGATTAGGCAGACTGGCATCGGCCTTGCTATGCAGGTGTGGAGCGCGATTGCAGCAGTCCACTGGGCAGCAAGTCGAACAAACAGCCCAAGCAGTGGTGGCGGCAATCTCCCTTGCCCCCCTAGGACCTGGCCAGCAGGGCAGGCCTGCCACCCAAGCGCATGGCCGCACCTGCACTGCAGCGGCGCCAGGTCGGCGGGCGCTGCGTGCGCAGCAACTGCTGCGTCCAGTTGCTGCTGCAGGTCCTGGCGGCACAGCTGGAAGCGGTGGCGCGCACTGCCTGCACAGTGAGAAGAGAAGGTAAGATCGGCCGGCTTGCGCTGGCCACACCACAGCTGCTTGCCCTCCACTTGTTACGGCAGGCCAGCCAATAGCCCTTCCCCCAACCACATTGCCAGGCCAGCCCACAGCCCTTCGCCCACCCACCCGTATTGCCGGCTGCGATGGCCCGCAGGCCCAGCTGCAGCAGGAAGGAGGCTCGGCTGCGCTCGCCCGCCATGCCGTCCACCTGGCATAGGGAAAACCAGGAGGTCAACAGATTAGAGGCAAACAGAACGACTGACCTCCCCGTCGTGCCATGCACTCCTACCAACAAAACGCGCAGTCGTTCCCAATCCCAACTTATCGCACCTGCTCGCCAGCGCTGCCCTCCAGCTCCCAAATGGTGTGTGTGGCGGCATGGGCCTCGATGTACTTGTCCACCATGGCTGCATGGCACAAGGGCAGCAACGGTGTAATGTGGGCCGGGTAATGAGCCAATTTGCTGGTGTCAATGCGTGGGGCAGTTGGCTGGTGCAGGGCAGCAGCTTGGTGGGCCATGCCAGACAGTCGTCACAGCATGGAGGATTAGCATGCATGCAGCGTGCAGCGGCAGCTGGATACACATGTACCTCAGCCGCACCCCTTCCACCCACCCTGTGTCTCGCTGTCTGGCTGCATCGACTCGATATCAGCACCACAGGCCGGGCAGTCGCGCGCAGCCCGGATGCAGCCGCCACAGAAGCGGTGGCCGCAGCTGGTGAGCACACAATCATGGTACAGCGACCTGCGTGGGGTTGAGAGCGCAGCATGTGTGAGCATGTGCGAGCATGAGCACCGGCATGCAGGCACGGGGTAGCAGTTGTGCAGGCCAGCAGCGCAGAGGACAGATGCACCAGGCAGCTGCGTGATAATAGCACGTGCCAGATCGCTCAACAAGCTGGGCATGCAACAGCATCAACCCATGCCCCATACCAGCTGCCGCTCACTTGCACAGCATGCAGTGGAACTGGCCCAGCTTGGGCTGCCGACTGCTGCCGAATCCCAGGGGACAGGTGGCAGGGGCTGCAGCACTAGTGCCTGCGTCAGGGCCGGGCGCCGCTTGCTGCTCTGCTTGCGCCGGCTCCGCAGGCCCTGCCGTATCAGCAGCGGCGGCAGCGGCGGCGGTAGTGGAGGAAAGCGAGGCGCCTTTCACGCCTGCCAGGAAGGGGCAGCGCGCCTCCGCAGGCGCTGCCTGGTCTGTGGGCGGCCCTCCGGCGCTGGAGGTGGGGGTGGCTGGCGGCGGCGCGCCCTGCTGGTCGGCGTCGGCGGCAGCTGCGCCGCGCGTGTGGTCTGCGCTTGCCGCTGGCGGCGGCGCCGCGGCAGCACCAGAGGGAGCGGCAGCCCCGCTGGCGCCCTTGGGCCACAAGTGGCGGAACGGACAAGACATGGCGCGAGGCTGAGCCGCTGCAGCCGCGCAGGGAGAGACTTCCAAAGCAAAGGGAGCCTCAGAGCTTACGGACAGCGACGATCGCTGTGCAGTGTGTTACTGTGGCGTGTGATGATGCGTTGAGGCCCGCTGGCGAGCTTTTTTGGCACCCCCGCTGCCGAGTCAGCATCATGGGGCGCCAAGTGAGACTGGGAGCCTCCTGACAAGCCCTGCATTCGCTTGCATAAAGGCAGTAATACTTGTAAACCCATCACAGCCAGCTTTGCCATCCGCGGGAGGCCGCCTCTCTTCCTCCTTCAGTGTGGCTTCCCCAGGCGCCTGCAGCCCTCCAGGCAAGTCAGCAGCAGCTCACAAGGGGGCTGGGAAGGCGAGGGCCACGAATGGCCGCTCGTTGCCCGCCGCCGCTGCCGCTGCCGCCGCCGCCGCTGCCGCCGCTGCCGCCGCTGCCGACCGGTCGTCACCTTAGCCTCCTCATGCCTGCCCGCCGCCCCACTCATTGCTGCTTGCACCTCTATTCTGCAGTTGAGAATGGCCTCGGCAGCTGGGGTGCCTGCAGCCGCACCAGCCAGGCCACGACTGCGCATCCTATGTCTGCACTCTTTCCGCACCAGGCAAGGACGCGAGGTGCTTACTGCGGCAGCCAGGCGGCCAGCAGTTACTGGTATAGCATAGTGTCTGGTGTTGTGGCAGGCGTACTTGGCAGCTCCTGGGTTGCTTTCATCACCGGCTGGGCGGGCCAACGGCCGTGCACTGGCCTTGCACTGTCTATTCTCTGCTGTGGTAACGCTGCACCGACGGCCGAGCACTGCCCATACTGGCACGGGCAGCCTTGCACTACTCAATGTTCATGCTCTTCCCTCAACCTGCCCTCCTTGATCCCCCGCAGCGGGCGCATCTTCCAGGAGCAGCTGCAGCGGGCGGGGCTGGATCGGCAGCTGGCAGACCTGGTGGAGCTGGTGCGCAGCCTAGGGCATGTGAATTGGTTATGATTGCACACATGTGTCGTGCGCTGGGGGCAGGCACTAGTCCGTAGGTAATTGTTTTGGTGCAGCGTTACCACACAGAGCTGCATTTCGTAGCGGATCCATGCACCCGGCAGCAGGCGAAACACCTGCCTCCCTTTCCAACGCCCCGCAGACGTTCATCGACGCGCCCAACCCTGCTAGTGGGCCGATCCCCGATGACGTGGCTCCCTTCTTCGGCGGGCCCTACTTCGAGTGGTGCGCTGGTGCTGCGTGGCGTTTGCTGGTTTGCATTGCTCTCGTGGTTCCCATGGTGTTGCTCCCTTCTTCAGCGGGCCCTACTTCGAGTGGTGCGCTGGCGCTGCCTTGTGCTGATGTGTGCAGCGATTGCTGGTGTGCGTTCTGCCTCACTCTCGATGGAGTGCCCTCCCTCTTCAGAGACTCAGGAACCGGTCCGCTGGAAGGCACTTCACTGCAAGTTGGCTGGCTGTGCTCACCCTCCTGCAGGTGGAATGCCAACCGCGACGCCGAGGGGCGCTGGAGCTACGAGGGCTGGCAGCGGTCGGTCAAGGCCATCGAGCAGGCGCTGGCTGAACACGGCGGGACGCGCGGCTTCGACGGGTTGATGGGCTTCAGCCAGGTGACTGCTGAGTGGTTAGGATTGGGTGACTTTGTTGATTGATGGTGGCCAGGTGGTTGGAGGGTTGCTGTGTGGCGATGGCTGCATGGCCAACGCGCATGGCGAGCTGTGCACATCCCTTTGCCCCCGCCTGTCCCCCAGACTGGTTCCATCACCTTGCTGGCCAGTAGGATGTCCTCTTCTAAGATGTCTGTGTGCCTGCGCTTCCAGATTCTGCAAACTCGGCACCCTCCCATGCTCCCCACTCACGCTCCACAGGGCGGCGCCATCACCTCCCTAGCCATCGGCATGCAGCGCAGCGGCTTTGCGCTCAAGGGCCTGCCGGCGCTGCGCTTCTGCGTCTGCTTCGCCGGCATCCGGTGCGCACCCACAGGGGTGGGACGTGATGAGAGTGATGCTGCTTGGGGCGTGCAGCATGCTTGGGGCGTGCAGCATGCTTGGGGCGTGCAGCATGCTTGGCATGTGGCAGGGCTGATTGTGCAGAGCCGGTAAGATGCAAGCTTGCCTCGTCTCTGCCCTGCCCTTTTTGCATTTCAGCGTGCGCGACCCGCAGCTGCAATGTGCTACTCCACGCTGCAAGCTTTGTTAATTGATCACTGCTGAAAGATATGCCGCCTTTCCGTTTGCCTGTAACCAGCGTGCGCGACCCGCAGCTGGAGTGCTTCTACTCCGCGCTGCGCCCCTGCCCCTCTCTGCACATCATCGGCGACAAGGCAAGCCTGTCTACCTATCCAAAGCGCGGGTTATGCCTGGCAGCCGCATGCGCTGTTCAGCCCACTGCGCTTAACACATTCGCGTGCGCACCGCCACCCACTTTTGCATGGGCTCTCAGGACAGCTCCCTGCCACACCTGTTTCCTTGTAGGACCCGGTGAAGCGGCTGACCAACCTCCTCATCGATTCGTTCGAGCGGCCGGTGGTCATCAACCACGTGAGTCAAGAGCTGGCCAACACATGAACACTTGGATGCATTGGAAACGCACACATCGCATGCTAGGGAGCAGGGCGGGACATGCAGTTGGTCTACCTCAGTTTGAAGCGCTGCTGGTCACAGCTCTGCCCTCGTGTCCTGCGCATCACCCTCCCGCAGACACGGGGCCATGTCATCCCAGCGCTAGCGGAGCCGGACTTGCAGCGCCTCCGAGCATTTCTGCAAGAGCAGCAGGAGGCGGTGGCAGCGGAGCGGCAGCAGGAGGGGGCGGCGCTGGCGGCAGCGGGAGCAGGAGTGGCGGCGCAGCCTGGCAGCCGACTGTGACTTGCGGACTGTTGAGAACGGGAGAGCGTGTAGCGTGTGTTTGATCCTTAGTTTGCATTTCTTTGACTGCGGCCTTCTGAATCGAAGGCCATTTGGCTCTAGGCTTGTTCATTGCTAGCATCCTGCCATTCAAGACTGCCATCAGCATTTTGACCAAGTCACCAAGCAGTCCTGCTCTTGGCTGGCAATCACCCTGGGTGGCAGCAGGGGCGTGGCCAGGAGTGTGCCGCTTGGCGGCGCCCGGTAGCGGCATGATGCATGGGCGCGTTCGGCATGCAAGTGAGCATTGCACTCGCGCCACATCACTTACTGCATCATGGCGGGGCTGGAGGAGGGCGAAATTGAGGAGGGAGAGCTCGCGGGCGAGCTGGGGCCCGGTAAGCGGGCTGCGGAGGGATGCGGAGGCTTGGATGGCATGAGAAATGTGCCAGGATGCCATGCCACTGCGCCGATGGAGCACCGGGGCCAGCCGCGGCCCACGACCGCTGCGCCTCCCTTCCTGCTGCAGTGCCAGGCGCTCCCGCCGCTGCTGAAGCACCTCCACCACCACCGGGACCTCTCGTCAAGCGCACGCCGCCCAAGGAGCAGCTGCTGGCGCCGCGCCACGACGGCAGGCACGCCGCCGCCTGCCGCCGCTGCCGCCTGCTCGTCGCCGTCACTGAGCAGCATGCCAAACCTGCCAGGAGGCCACACCAGCAGTTAAACTTTCCGTCAATTGCACCCCATGCAGGGCGCCATACTTTGCCGACCCGCTGGACAGCAACGGCTGGTCTGGGCGCCTTCCCGCCGGCGGCGGCAAGAAGAAGAAGAAGAAAAAGGGAGCGGCTGGCTTTGTGGATATTTATGGCCAAGGGGTGCGCAATTTTTTGTTTTGCACTTGACGTCACGTGATGCAGCCGCTGAGCTTTAAGCTGGGTGCCATACACAGGTCACGCCCAGCGGCGAATCACTGCCGGCGTCGCACGGCGCACTGATCACCGCAACGCGCCTCCCGCTCTCCCCTCGCACCTCGCCAGCGCACCACTCAAGGAATCCGCAACCCATGCCCTCTAACCCTGCAGGCGCGTGCGGAGATTGAGATTTACCCGGAGCAGGGGCCCATCCGGCTGGCCGATGCGCAAAACCTGGTGCTGTGGGTGCTGGGCGAGGGCGGCAACCCGCGCTGGTGCTTCCTCAAGGCAAGCTGCTCTTGTTTCGCTGTGGGCAAGTCTGTATAGTCACATGACTGCTTGACCATTCACATTGACCGGTGCAGTCATGCGCGGGCTGCTTCAGAGCTGCCCCAAAGGTGGCTTGCATGTAGCTCCATGGCTTTTGACACCAACTCCAGGTGACCGCTGCTCAGATTTGCCCGCCCCTCACCCTCTGCAGAATAAGCCGCTGGTGAAGAAGGTTGTGCTGCTGGCGGCCCATGGCCTGGACTCTGCCCTCTGGGAGTCGCCCGCCGGCCAGGCGGCCCTGCCCACCTGGCGGCGCTGCCTGGGCCAACCAATCGAGCTGCAGGCCCGTAATGCCACGCTGGCGCCAGGTGTGCATGGAGTTACAAGTGGGTTGGGCTTGGCAAATGCTGGGAGAGCCAATTGAGCTGCATGCCCGCAATGCCACGCTGGCGCCATTGAGGCAGAGTGGGGCTTGATCATTGCTAGTTTCCTCAGTGTCTGTAGAGCCGCATGTTATGCCGGCGGCGGGTGCGTCAGGTTAGCTTGCGAGCTGTGGAGACTTTGGGTCCCTTTCGATGCGCAGGCTCGACTGCGCACAGCCTGCTGACGGTGCCCCAAACCAAGAAGCGGCGGCGGGAGGAGGCGGCAGCGCAGGCGGTGCCCTCCCCAGCTGGAGCAGCAGCAGCAGTGGCAGCAGAGGCAGCAGCAGCGGCTGGCCCTGACCTGCACGATGCAGCGCATGGGGTGGCCAGCCCAGCTGCGGTAGAAGCAGCAGCAAATGGTGTAGACACCCCAGCAGCAGCAGCAGCAGGTGACAGGGCGGCTGAGGCAGCAGCAGCCGAGACGCCCGCTGTGGTGGCCCCCGCTGCCAAGCGCATGAAAGTGGCGTCCAGCGATGACGTGAGCAGCAAGGTGCAGCCGCAGCTAGCTGCAGCGCCAGATGCCGCCCAAAAGGCCCTCGCTGTGGCTGCACCTGCAGCGGTTGCGGCAGGGGCCGCCGCTGCTGCAGCAGGCCCCACCTCAGCAGACGCAGCAGCAGCAGCGGACCCTGCAGCTGCGGCAGCGGCAGCGCCGCCGCATGCGCGGCAGCTGGGGACGGGCCACTACCGCTGCGACCTGCCGCCCTCGCACTATGTGCTGACCTTGGAGCAGCTGCAAGAGCACGGCTACCCTCTGCCGCAGGTGCGGGTTTGTGGGGGCTGCTGCCAGCGGGGGAGCTCTGGGCGTCTGCAGTGAGGGATTTGTGGGTGGACCCCGAGGCTTCGGTCACCCATGTGCTGACCTTGTTTTGTCCTGACATGTGCAGCCAGCCAAGGCAAGCGGGTGCATGCCTCTCATTGCACAGCACCCACCTACTGGGCTTCTCCTCCCGCAATGTCTGCAGCTGGACGAGGCGACCGGCCAGATGGTGTGCCCACCGGGCTTTGTGGCTACAGAGCCGTGCGGAGGTGCGTGATGGTGGTGGTGGGGTGATTGGTTTTGTGGTTACGCTGCTGTAGTCTAGGCTAGCGTGGCCAACTACTGTAGTGGGCTTTGTGGACACAGAGCCGTGCGGAGGTGCGCAGGGCACGGGCCTGTTGGCTCGCCTAGCGAAACCGGCTGTTCCCGGAACCCTCCCAATGCAGGTACTTCATGCAATGTTGCATACCTCAGTATCCATGGTTTCCTCTGCCCGTTGTGAGCAGGTACCCCGCTCATGACTTGGTGGCGCTCCCCTGCGAGATGTGCGTCACTTGCAGCTCTGAAGCAGCAGCCCTCTACTTCCCACCCTTCCCTGATACAGGCGACCCCACCCATGATCTGGTGGCGCTCGACTGCGAGATGTGTGTGACGGCGGAAGGGTTTGAGCTGACGCGCGCGACACTGATCGATCGCCACGGCAAAGTGAGCTGGGGGCTCTGCTGGTTCAGAGCTGTCTTGCGTGCTTATTGGCAGCATGTTGGAGGTGATGCGACATTGATCGACCGCCACGGCAAGGTGAGCTGGGGGGCTTTGCTGGCTGTGGGGACTGGTTGGTTGCTAGGGCAGTATGGCAGCTCACTTGGTTTTGAGTTGTAGCTGAGTTGCCAGTCGCGCGAGTTGAAAATCGTGCAAACAAACAAGCGCGCTGGACTCCTGCCTCCGCAGGTGTATTTATATGAGCCGGTGGTGCCGCACAGCCGCATTGTGCACACATTCCACCTGCAACTATATCTGAATCTCCACAATTGTGGTCAACTCTCCTGCAGGTGCTGATGGACGAGCTGGTTGTGCCGCACAACCCCATTGTGGACCACAACACGCGCTACTCGGGCATCACCGCCGAGATGCTGGAGGGGGTGAGTGTAGCAGGGTGTTGTGAGTCAACAGGCCTGTTCCTGAGTTGGCTGTCGATTGTGGACCACAACACACGCTGTACTCAGGTAGGACTGCTGAAATGCTGGAGGGGTGAGTGTGGGATTGTTTGATCAGCCGCTCACATGCTGGAACAATGCACGTTTCTAATTTGGGTGCATGCCAACGCGGTCTCCCTCCTACTAGGTGTGCCCTGCTGCTCGTCAAGGCCTCGGTGGCATTCAAGCATGGACCCCAACACCCGTCAAACAATGTGCAGGTCACCACGCGGCTGGAGGACGTGCAGGCCCAGCTGCGCCAGCTGGTGGCCGCTGAGACGCTGCTGGTGGCGCACAGCGGCGATAACGACCTGGCCGCGCTCAAGGTGGGTGGGTGGGTGGAGGGTCAGGGCAGGTGCCCTGGCTAGTCTTACTTGGGTGGCAAAGGCTGAAATGCAGCTGGTCGCACACAGCGAAGACAGCTTGGCGGAATGCCTCAACACGGCGGCAGGGTGCCGCCTGAGAACGCCATTCCAAAGCTCTCTCTGCCCTTTCGTCCCTGCGCAGCTCATCCACGCCAATGTGATCGACACCCTGGTGCTGTTCCCTTTTCGGTGCTGTTCCCCCTTTCGCACACTCCAACACTGCCCCCCCCCCCCCCCTGCTGCGCAGCTCATCCACGCCAACGTGATCGACACCTCGGTGCTGTTCCCCCACCCGCGCGGCCCGCCCTTCAAGTCGGCGCTGCGCGTGCTAGCCAGCCGCCACCTGCTGCGCACCATCCAGCAGGGTGAGGACTGCTGTCTGGATGGGTTGTTGTCAAGACAGTGATGTGTAGGTGTTTGGGTGCGTCGGCAACAGCTGGCCAGCCGCCACCTGCTGCGCACCATACAGCAGGGTGAGGTGGCAGTCAGTGGTCGTCGTAAACCGCGACTGCATCAAGCCAGCTCCGCAGCCGCCACCACCTGCTACTGTGCATGCTGAGTGCAGCTGAGCGGTACCCGCTGGAGGGGAGCACAGCCCAGTGGGAGACGCTTGCGCAGTCGTGGGCTTGGGTTGCCTTTGGTTTGTGTGATGCAGCTGATGTGCAGATTGCTGATTCCAATCGCAACTCCACACCTAGCCTGCTCTTGCAGGGGAGCACAACCCGGTGGATGATGCCCGCGCCGCCATGGACTTGGCGCTGCTCAAGTTCGAGCGCGGCCCCGCCTATGCTGCCGGCGGCGGCGAGCGGGGAGACAAGCTGGCTGAAGTGCTCAACGATGCGGGCAGGTGGGCAGAGTGTGGGATCTGTCGGGTGTGTAGGCAGGGGTTTACCCGGGCGCCAGGGGGACAAGCTGGCTGAAGTGATCGATGCGGCATAGTAGCGTGGGTGTATACAGCACGCCCGCAAAAATCAACGGCGCTCTGTTTCAAGGTCTTTGCTGCTCACAATCTGCCCTACAATCTCCATCCCCCACCACTGCAGGCGCTCCACCCTGGTAGACCGGCTGGAGCTGCTTAACCGCCCATCATTTCAACAGCCGCTCAGCCCTAATCTTACAGATTCAGAACTATCCGCCCCAATCCTTGCAACAGGCGCTCCACACTGATAGACCGGCTGGAGGTGCTCAACCGCCAGGTGGTGGGCAACTGCTCGGCGGTAGTGGCGGAGGGCGACGCTGCCGTGGCTGCGCAGCTGGCGAGAGAGGTGGCAAAGGCCCAGGTGCGGAACGTATCCGAGTGTTTTTCGTGGTTTGTTTCCAATGTTCTGAGGCAACACCGCTGTGGCGCAGCTGGCAAAGGAGGTGGCCAAGGCTACGGTGCGGCAGGTGTAGTGTGCATATTGTGATTTGTTTGCATTGCAAATGGATGGCGGCGGGAGACACTGAGGTTGTGGTGCGGCTGGCAAAGAAGGTGGCCAAAGGCCATGTGAATCGGGGATGTGCAGCAGACTACGCTCATTCATGCTGCTGATGTATGCCTGACCCGTGCGCCGTGACTCTCATCACCCGCCGCAGGTCGACTTTGTGTGGGGCCAGCTCACCGCGCTGCAGCAGTTTTACGAGGCCAGGTGCGCTGCGCTTGCTGTGGACTGTGGATGTGCCTGCTGGTGGGCTGGCTGGCAGACATGCTTGCAGCTTGGAGTGCTGCCCCTGCCGCTGCAGACACCCACCCCCTGTTTGGGTTTGGCTGCGATGGCTTGCAACGCCATACCAGCACCCTTTTGCTTTTGGGCTCAAGCTTCACTTTTGTACGCTCGACTGCCACCTGCTTCTGCTACTGCAGGCTGGCTGCGGCTCGTGAGTCGGGACAGCCAGAGCCGTCCTCGCTGTACCGCCTTGAGTATGGGGGCAGCGGCGAGCAGCAGCAGCAGCAGCCAGGCGGTGGCGAAGCGGCACCGCCGCCTCCGCCACCCCCACCCCCACAACAGCAGCAAGAGCAGCAGGGCGACGGAGGCAGCGGCGGAGACAGCCCACAGCAGGACGGTGCGCAGCCTGCGGCCGCAGCTCAGCAGGCGGGCACTTTGGTGCAGCGGGACGAGGCACTTCGCGCGCTGGACCGCTCTGTAGGGCAGGTGTGGGAGGCGGCCCCTCCCGGCACCCTGCTGCTGGTGGTGACTGGCCAGGGAGACACCAGCTACAGCAGGTGTGGGCAGAGCTGGCGGGGTGCAGTTGGATGTCGGGGTTGGTTGGAGCATGAGAGGGCAGGACGCAAGGAAGGCCCGCATTGTGGCTGCAGGTTGACTGTGCGGCCCCCGTTGCTCCTGCAGCTGCATTAAAGGGGACTAAACCATGCCTCATGTTGCCGCACTTGCCCCAGATACCTGCAAGAACAGAAGTGGCGGCGGCAGCAGGGGCTGGACGGCCAGCCGCCGTGGAGCCCGGATTGTGAAGCGCACTTGGCAGTAGTGCAGGCACGCGCGCTGTCCGCGCTGTGCTTTGCGGCGGTCAAGCCGCCCAAGGCATAGACAGTTTGCTGTGCAATGCTGCTTGGCGACTCACAGTGTCTTAGTTGTTTGCCGGTGCTTTGTAACGGCGTCAGGTCACAATATAGCTACAGTCAGAGGTCAAAGTGAAGAGGTGCAAAGCGGAGCGCAGTTGCAAGCAGGCTGCGATGCACAGTTGGGCTCAGCATTGTGTGTGTGTGTGTGTGTAGTTCAGGCACGCGCCGTCTTCCTCAACAGCACGTCTGTCCCATTGCTGCTGTGCGCTGCTCTTGCTGCTGCCGCGGCTCCCCCTGCTGCCCCCTCTCATCATCCGCCTGTAGCGCATGCCGCTGGTACCGTGGGTCGTTCTGCTTGCGTGGCACATACTGCCCTTGTACCGTGGTGCGGTGCATGACTCGCAGGCCCACCTGTGGGGCAAGACGGCAGGAGGGAAGCGGGCGCCTTGTGCAGTTGGAGGGCATCACTGCAGGCGGCCACCAGCGTGCGGCAGCAAGAGCGGCTGCCGATAAGAGTGCCTCAATCTCAGCCATCGGCAGCCGTAGTGCCGACATGGTCCTTGCCGCTCCCTGCCTGCTGCCTGCTGTCTGCAGCTGCTGCCTCACTCCACACACCTAGCTGTGCAACAGGTGCATGTGTCTGCGCCACTCTGCGGCACGCAGCACCCACTTCTCTCTCTACACAGCACATCGTTCACAACGTCCCACCTGGATGCGCGGCAGCTGCGTGTCTGGGTCTGCCTCGTGCCCCAGCGCCAGGTTGTCAGAAATCAGAAAGTCGCCCGGCTGCCACTGCAGCAAAGAGCAAGCAGGGAGGTGCATGAGGCTATGGCCGTGCTGCGCACCAGTGGGTATGCACTGCACTGAGCTAACATGCACTGCATTTTGTACCTTGTGGTGGCCTATCAGGCGGGCCGCTGGGGGTAAGATTCCCACTGTTGTAGGCGTCAAGCGCTGCTGTGACATAACCAGGGTGCTGCACTCCGCACCTTGTGGTGGTAAATCAGGTGGGCCGCTGTCTTGGTAAACACGTCCTCCATCTCTTGCAGCAGCGCCACTGTTTCCGGTGGAGTGGTGACCTGCACGGAGTTGCGGTGGAGCAGGGGCAAACGAAGGGCTGTTGGCAGTGGCGGGTGTGCCGCGCTCAACGGAACTCGGTTGGTAATAAATCAGGAGAGAGAGTCGAAATCTGCTCAGCCATCAGCCACCCGTGCCACTTGCCTGCTGCTTGGGCGTGCCCAGGTCCCACACGAATGCCTCAGTCATGCCTGCAGCCAGTCGGGAAAACGAAACAGGTATTGTCAAAGCTGACTTCAGGCAATTGCGCAACTGATTGCACGTGCTAAAGCTCTTCACAAACCCATCTGGCTATGCGTACGGACGCACCCAGGTGGAAGCACAGCGCGTCCTGCCCCGTCAGCGGGTGCTGATACCTGCGGCGGCAGGGCAACAGCTGCAGCAATGCGACTGAGGCTGGGGACAGCGCAGTGGAAGACGCAAAGTGGTGCTGAAGCAGAGTGCACGCATTCCGCATGGCAGGGCTGCACCGACGACCGCAGCGGCAGCAGCAGCTTGGTTACAGCTGGTACTAAGCACGGCCATGGGCAGTGGTCCCACGCAGGTACCGCCCCATGGCAGCTCACAGCAATGGCTTGGCGTCTCTGCAGGAGGCAGGAGGCAGGGAGGGCGCAAGGCAGTAAATGCTGGTGGCCGGCCGCAGGCGGCAGCATGGCGTGACTGTCGCCCATGCCCTATCCACTGCTGCTGCTCGCTCTGCACGCCCGCCTGCCAGCGTGCGATGATTCGTCCACAGCATACATCTACAACTGAATTCCTCACCTGGCCCTTCGGTCGCTCAGCATCCACAGCCGGTCCCAGCGCGCCCGCTGCTCCGGCGGCAGGCTGGCAACAATCTCATGCAGCGGCGCAAACACTGCAACGGGGGCGGGGTTGAGACAGGAGATACTTGTTTTGAGAGTACTGAGCAGGCGAGCTGCCTACAGCCTCGTGCAGCGGCGCAAACACTGCGCGGCAGTGGTGGAGTGGGTGAGAGGTACGTGAGTCAGTTGGAGGAGAGTCTGGTGAGCAGGCGGACTGCCTACAGCCTCGTGCAGCGGCGCAAGCACTGGGCAGGGAGGCAAGTCGGGGTGCAAGGTGTTCCCTCTGAAGAAATTCAACGAGCAATGGGTGGCCAGGTGGCACCCACATGCAACCCTTGCAGCCCCAAGTGCCCACCGGTGTCTCCCTTGCTGGGGCAGGACACGATGTGGTACAGCGCGTGGCTGAAGGGGGCCGTCTGGAAGCTGCCATCGATGTGCCAGCCGGTGCGGCCCACGCCTGCGCAGGGGACAGATGCAAGCATGCAAGCGAATGGAGGCAGCGCAGCAGTGCTGCAGTGGGTTCATGTGGAGACCAGGCGGCAGGGTGAGGCTGCGGCGATGCAGCAGACAGGCACGGGCAAAGCGTGGGTGGGCCCCTTGCCGTTGATGTGCTCGTGGCATGCAACGTGTGCCTGAATAACATGCATCACCTGTGCAGCCTTCCAGCCGGTCGTTGGACACTCGGAAGACGTCTGGGTGTGGGCTGCGCGGGTGCTGCCGCAGGGTGGGTGGGGGAGGCAGGGTTGCCGTGCAATCCGATTGCTGGCGGTTGAGCACGGCATGGCATCGTTGGGAGCTGCATACTGCAGCTGCATGTGTTGATCCAACCGGCGGCAACCGCAGGTGCCTTCTCACCTTGTAAAAGGTCGATTCACAAGGGCCAAACCAGTTGCTGATCTCCACGTGCCGGTCCCCGCTCACCACGCCCTGGTCCCGAAAAATGAGCAGGCGGTGCCTGTGGAAGGCGATCAGTGCAGCGCAGCGGTCAGACAGAAGAAAACACGGAGGCTGGCCGGTTGACAAGTTGTTCGTGGATGAGGAAGCGGCTCCAAGAGGAGAGCCACAGCCAGCGGCCACAACAAACGGCTCAGCGGGTCGGCAGGAGCAGCGACACACGGTTGGATCGCATGGAAGAAACAATCCGACGCAGCGGCGCACTTTGTCACATCCTCTCGAATTGCGTCGATTGTGTCTTGGTTGACGGGCTGCTTCAGGTCGATGCCACGCACCTCCATGCCCCTGCAGCAGCGGCAGACAACACAAGGCTCTCTAGAGTGCAGCAGGCGGCAGGCGGCGGTGAGCGGCGGGCAGCCAGCAGGTGGTGCCGCTTAGCGCGACCTGCTGTGCGCTCGTCACTCCAGCTCAATCGCACCATGTTGGGAACAGCGGCGTGAGGGTATAGGGCCGGGAGGCGCTACTCATAGCTCTGACCGTCGAAAGCCGGCTCGGGAGAGGTCGCTGTGTCGCTCTGCAGATGCCAACCAGGGCGCGCATCTCCAATCATCGCTCTGGAAGGGGCAGGGACGCGGGTTCATGTGGCATCGCTGCTCCCGCTGCGCCGCCCCGTCGCCTGGTGTTGCCCACTTCGCGCTCGTGAGGCACGCCGGTTACACGTGCAGCACTTTGAGTGGATTGCAGAACTAAACATGACATCGAAACAGCAGCAGAGAGAGGGGACAATTCAGAGACGTGAGCGCACAACCAGCCGGCGTGCACCGCGGCTGCCGCCGCTGCCGCAGCAGAGGAGCGCTGCCGCTGGCGGCTCAAGGCAGCCGGCTTGGACGTCGGACCGCTCAGCTGACCAATCACGCGCGCATGGCACCGAAGACGGCGTTGGAGAGGTCCAGGGTGCGCAGGCCCAGGCCGCGCGCCCGCTCCAGCAGCTGCTCGTATGCGGACAGCGTCTGTGGAGGCAGGAGAGTGGCAAGATGACAAGGGGTTAAGCCAGGGGCAGCAAGGTCACTTGGCTGACCAGCGAGATTCGCGGGATTATCTCAGGTCATTTTCCACACATCCTCTGCGTGCACGGCCTGCTGCCCATCATGCGCAATGGTGGGTGGCAGCGACGCTGAGAAGCACTAACCCAAACCAAATGTGCACGCAACCGCCTGCACCAGGCGAGCACCTGCGTCTGCATGACCACAGTGCCCGCCTTGCTGTCAATCTTGGCGTTGAGCCGCGCATTGCTGCGGGAGCAGGGGGGCGGTGGGGCCGACGGGACGGGCGGTCAGCACCCGGCGATTGGCTGGCGGGCGGGGCGGCAGGCATGCACCGCGGCAGGGCAGTGCGTCCGTCTTTGGGTCGTACCACGCATGCAGCGGCATGCTTGTGCCCGAGCACCGACCAACTGCACCTGCAGTTGCTAAACGAAAGCCAGCCTCTCACCGGATCAGGTTGACGATCCACTTCTCAGTTGCCTCCTCGTCCATGCTCAGCTTCTCGCTCAGGCTGCGGATGCTGATGGCCTGCAGGCGGGCAATGGAGCGGCCACAAGACACATCAGGTGCTGCCCCGTCAGCGAGGGGGGCGGACCGCTCAGGTTCTGGCCTGTAGGCTAAACAGGGCTGAGCTGCGGTGGCCAAACATGCGCTGGATGTGCTGCTGCCGCGGCAGCCCTACGTGGGCAGCTTGAGCACGCAAAACCATACAACTGCAACCGCTGCGAGCCGCACCTGGTGTATGCGGCAGTAGTTTTCAAACAGGAACTGGCGGGCCGCCTCCATGAACGCGTCCTTGGCGGCCACCAGGAAGAAGTCGTTGTCCAGCACCTGGAAATAAGAAAGGAATCGGTTATAAGGTAAGCCAAGGCTAGGTGAACGCGTCCTTGGCGGCGACGAGGAAGAAGTCGTTGTCCAGCACCTGCGGAGCAAGAATGGCACCAGAAACGGAGGTTGAATCATGCTAGTTTGAACCCATGAACGCGTCCTTGGTCGCGAGGAAGAAGTCGTTGTCCAGCACCTGCCAATCAGAGGGTTCGGTTTAAGAGATGGGCCATGGCTAAATGAACGCGATCTTGGCGGCAACGAGTAAGAAGATCGTTGTCCAGCACCTGCGAAGGCAGTTGATCGACATTTCACCTGGCAAGCCGCGTGCAGGGGACCCCTGCATGCGGTGCAAGCACAACGCCAGCTGTACGAGCGCGAGGTTCTTTGGCAGCCCACTCCAGTCCAAGGAAAAGACAAACTTCAACAACCGAGTCAGCCAGCTGTTATACAGAAAAGGTGGCGCTCACCTCCTCGCACTTGGCCAGCTGCGCCTGCGCGCCGTCAAAGTCGTACTCCACAAACAGGCAGCGCACAAACTCGGTGACGGGGTCGCTGCGGGGAGGGAATGAAGCAGGGGAGGGCACGTGTAAAACAGTGGCTCAAGCTCTGTGAACACCGGCATGAAGACCAGGAAAGGGAGCCGCCAAGGAGAGCCTAGTATCGTGCAGCCCACTTAATTTGCATGGCAGATGCAGGCGACCAGACCACCCACCTGTACTCGTACGCCTCCTGCGCCACCACGCGCTTCAGGTCGTTCAGCACGTTGCGCCGCCCTGCAAATGGGGGAGAATGAGGTGAAGATTAGTGCTACGACCGGCCCATAGCACAAGCTGTTGCGTGAAGGAAGCAGGAGCGGGCAGGCCTTGCATTGCACAGCTGGATAGTACGGGTACCCATTTGCCATAGCCAGCATTGACCAGCAGTGGAACCACCCTTCACTCACGCTTGTTCACCACCACCGCAACCGCCAGGTAGCGCAGCAGGTGCTGCGACGTGAGCTGGATGGCGGTCAGGTACCTGAAGAGAAGGAGGCCGGGAGGGAGGAAGGTGAGCCGGCGGGAATGATGCAGCTTGAAGCCGGGTAAATCACACGTTGCCTGGACTGCATGCTCTGTTGGCCTGCCCGCTGCATCTGGCCATGCATCTACACACACATTGCTACCACACGACAGTATGGGATGCTCACCTGTCCTGCATGAACAGGTCGATGAGCGCATCCATCCGCCCATCCCAACAGTGCACACGTGTCTTTTACAAGCCAGAGGCACTCACCTGTCCTGCATGAACAGGTCGATGAGCGCGTTGAGGCCGCTCTCGTGGTTGAAGAACACAAACAGGCTCCAGTGCATGAGCCAGGCCTGTGCGGGGGGGAGGCGGGCAGGGCGCAGAGTGTTTGAGTGAGGAGGATAACAGGGCTTGCTGCCACAGCTGCCGGTCGCCACTGAGCTGTTGCTGCGCTGGCAAACTCGGCACCCGGCCGGTGCCAGCAGCACCGCACCTTCCGCTGCAGCTGATTGGCCACACACAAATGGCTGGGGAACCGTAAGCTGCAGCTGCGACCAAACCAGCAGGGAGCGCACCTTCTGCTGCAGCTGCTTGGCCACGGGGGCAAAGGTGTCCACATCGATCAGCTCCTTGAGCTTCAGGACGTCGTCCATGGCAGACCCAAACTCCTGTGGGTTGAACAAATGAGGGTGGCGGGGCAGTGAGAACCGCTAGCAGGGTCTCACTCAATATGGCGGGCAGCAGACAGCAAAGGCACGTGTCGGGCCTCGTTGGGCGCTGCGCAATGTTGGCTGCGATGGTCGCCAGCCGCGTGCACCACAAGCTGACCTCAACCAAGGGCAAGAGCGGCAGCAGCTGCCCACCTGCAGCAGGATGTCGGCCGCCACCTTGCCCCACAGGCTGGCCACCGTGCGCTCGGGGTTGGTGCTCAGCGTGCGGTAGTGGTACAGGTACTCCGCGGCTGCAGGGAATTGAAGATTGAAGGAGCACGGCAGAATCAGCTGTCTGAACAAAGCTTAGTGCAACATTAGTGCTGAGGGTGCGGTAGTGGTACAGGTACTCCGCCGCTGCAGGGCATGGGAATGAACAGGTGAGACTGACTGTTAACAGCAGCGTGGCACAGAGCGTCCGCACGGGCAGCCTGCGTCCTTCCGGCAGGCTGCAGAGTCGCGGCGCTGGCCCAGCCACCGCTCCCCCCTCTCCTCGCCAACCCCAATGCGCACCCGCCGAATAGTTGCCGCACTCGAAGTTCCACTTGGCAAAGTGGTAGAGCGCGTCCACCTGCTCCGGGCCTGCAGTTGGGTAGAGGTTTGGGTTTAGTTAGTTAGGGGTTCGCTTGAGGATGATGGGCGGTGGACATGGAATAGAGGCCGCAGAGCCGCGCGACAGCCCGAGTGCACATCGATGCCAGCGCCCCGCTTTGCCTGCTGCTGCTACATGCCAGCAGTGCTGTGCCACAAGCTCTCCTGCTGCCGCTGTTCTCGGCGCCTCACCGATCTGGAACTCCTTGAGCAGGAAGGCCTGGTTCTGCGTCTTGTCCTGCTTCAGCAGCTTCACGTCGTCCTCGTTGCTGCAGCGGCGCACAATATACACAGCAATTGCTGTTCAGCGCAGACAGCAGGCGAATAGCCAGGACAAGAAACGTAGGGGGCGTGTTGCCCCTGAGGGCGCGGACGGGGTGGCACTGCTGGATTGCAGTGGCCAGAGTGATGCTGCACGCTCGTTACGCAGCACACAAATCCAGCAGCTGCACTGCCCCACCTGAGGAACTCGGTGATGGGCTTCACCGCCGCCTCCAGGCTCTTCAGCTTGGCCACCACGTCCACGCGCCGCTGGCGCAGGCTTTCCGGCACCTGGTGACAGGCAGGCACACATGCGACCGGTCTGTCAGTAAATTGGTAAGTGGTGGGGCATAGTGTCCCAATCTGTCAGCAATAAGCTGGGCAGCAGCGGTGGGCCTTAGCGTCAACGCCCCGCGCAGGCTCTCGGGCACCTGTGTGGCCCAGATCAACGCGGCCAGTTGCAGGCCGACAGCGCTAACAGCTGCCCAGCGGCACGGTCAGAAGAAGGCACTTGTCATTCAGGCACTTGCAAGCACTGTTTTTGCCGGGCTGCCTCTCTCGCACCTCCTCGGTGCCGTTGAGCTGCTGGTAGATGTCCACCGCATAGTCCACCATGTTGGTCTTCTCAATCAGCTGCGCATTAGGAGGGCAAATGGGACAGAAGCGGTCGGACAGGAGCGGAGGTGAGCTGACTTTCAGAGGCCCACCATGTTGGTCGCCGCAATCAGCTGCGGGCAAGGAGAGCAGTGAATCAGACGAGCAGTTGGACAGACTCGAGGTGAGCTGACTTTCAAATGTCCACCATGTTGGTCGTCTCAATCAGCTGCAAATCGGAAAGCAGTTGGACAGAACTGGAGGTGAGCTGAGGTGGAGAATCGGCCATGCTGGCCGTCTCAACCAGCTGTGGATCGGTCAGCTGTAAATCGAACGGAATACAACGGGTGCAGGAGGGTCACGACAAGGCCGTTCTGATGCCGCTGCGCTCCACGGCCTCGCCAACCTCCTTCACAGCTGCTGCTCCATCCAAAGGCTCTTTCACAGCTGCTCCACCTCAGCTGCTCCACCTAAAGCCCTTTCACAGACCTGCAGCTTTGCCTTCTCAATGTCGGCGGCATCGTACAGCTCGCGGCTGCCCAGGAACTCCAGCAGGGGGAAGACCTGAGCAAAAGGGGGGCGCCGTGGCAAAAGTGAGCTAGCGAAACAGCAAGAGCAAGCGGCTGCCAGTGAGGACACTCCCTGTGAGGAGGTGCATTGAAAACAAATGCGGGCAAGCTTGTGTGCCGAGAAAGCCCCAGCCGGGAATGCCAACTCAACCGGGTGAGTGGAAGCAGTTCCAGCAGCATGGCGACAGGCTTTGGCAGAGCAATCTCCAGATTGTGTGCGGGCTTTGCAACACCCAACAAACACCTCCCTCAGCAGCTGCACAGCTGCAGCCCAGACTCGCTGCCACATGGCAGGAGCAGCCGCGGCAACATGCAAGCATTGGACGGCGGCAGCTGGCAGGTCGCAGCAATGCACCACCACGCACCAAAAATGCCTCCCTGCTTGTGGACTCACCAGGTGCCGGTCCAAGTGCTTGGCCAGCACTGGCGTCAGGTCATACTGCGCCATGGCTGCTGCTGCTCCTGCTGCTCGCCTGCCGCTGCTGCCGCCTGTGCCGCTGGTGCTGCTGCCGCCGGCCAATGCCCAGTGCCGTGACTAGTCTGCTCCAAGGCAAGCTGCACAGCAGCAAGAACAGAACAACAAAGCTGATTAGCCCATGGATCACAGCGAAACACGTGCAGACGGCAGGGCAGGTGAGTGGCGGCTCGAGCGGCGGCCGGCAGGCGGCGGGTGGTGGCAGCGCACTATGCAGTGCCCTGGCCGGCCATGCGGCGCGCTGCTAGAGGCACGTGCGATGTGCTGCACCGCATCGGCCACCGAGCGGGGCCTGGGGCGCCCGCAAGCGTCGAGCGGCGGGCCATGCAAGCTCCTGCAAGCCGCTGGCGCTGCAGCGCAACCCTCCAGCCACATGTACGCCAATAGGGCACCGGGCAGCGCTGCAGCAGCCTGGCTGGCGCCTCACCCCTCCTCGATGGTCGCCGCGCGGCCTGGGCTGCAGTCAGGCAAACAGAAGCAGGGCGATGCCGCGTGCAGCAATGCCGATCGGCGGCCGGCGGCCACCGCCACTCAGTGCATTTTGGCTCAGCAGCGGCAGCGCCGCCGCCAGCCCTCAAACCCGCCCATCTGCCACCCGCAGGCATCTCCCTGCCACGCATTCCCCTCATCTTCGCTGCTCAACCCCCAACATGCAGGCAGTCAGCGTCTCCGTGCGCCCCGGCGCCCTGTTGCGGGCCCGCTCCAGCGCCCCCCGCGCCTCCCTGCGCCGCGCTGCCACCCTGGTCCGCGCATCGGCCGATCGGCAGGAGGCTCCCCAGGCACAGCAGGTGGCGGCCACCGCGCTGCTGGCGGCGGCGGGCCTGCTGGCGCCCATGGTGCTCGACACTGAGGCCGCCCAGGCCGTTCCTGAGCTGCTCAAGGGCCGCACCTTCTCCCTCATCCACCCTGGTGCGTGTCTGGTTTGGGTTGGGGCGCTTGCTGCTCTGTAGGCGGCTTGTGTGAGCCGGGGGGCGGATGACGAATGCGGGAGCGGTGCGCGCAGCTGCTGCACCGCTCGGAGCTGTGGCATTCCGCCAGCTGGCTGCCCTGCCATCCTTGCCCATCCTCTGCCCTACTCGTATGCATGCACTGGGGCCACTACTAGCTACCAGGCGTGTGGGGGCCCTCCTGCTGGGCAATGCCACTGCAGCTTCCCTGCTTGGCACCGACCGCCCTGCGGTGGCACACTTGCATTGTCTCCACTGCGCTCCCTCTCCCTCTCTACTGCCCTTTATGCTTCTGTCTCCTCTGTGCATCCTCCCTACATGAAGCCGTCGTGCAACCCTTGGTTAGCACCGCCCGCGCTTGCCCACCTGCTGCATCAGCTGCGCCGCTCTTACCCCTCCCCTGGCGTACCAACCTTGTTCCCCCGCTGCCCTCTGTGCCTTGCAGCCATCATGTGCTCCCTAATTCGCGCCATTGCCTGGCGCTTCGCCAACTGACCTGCACTGCCTTCTTTCCTGCTTCACTGTGCTCATCAATCGCCTTGCGAACCCTCCCTTCCCTCCTGCAGCCATCATGGGCTTCCTGTTTGGCGGCTCCCTGTGGGCCGGCTACCTGGGCTTCCAGTGGCGCCGCACCCGGTGAGCCTGCTGTTCGGTTTGCTAAGCTTGGGTAATCTGCGTGTTGTGTAGCCTGCGGCTGGGTAGAGGTGCCGGCTGCTGCTGGTCAGGCGCAGCCGGCTACCTGGGCGTCCAGTGGCGCCGCGCCCGGTGAGCCTGCTGCTTTGCTTGGTGCAACCACCTGAAAGATGCGGGGCGGTTGCTCATTCAATGCTGCTGCTCCGGCCTACGCCCCCAGCCTTCTAACCCTGCACGTCTTACTGCTTCCCCATGCAGCGAGCTGGCGGGTATTATCAAGGAGAAGAAGGCGCTGCTGCCCCCCGCCGACGCCGAGGGCAACCGCCCCAAGACCCCGCTGGACGGCGAGATTGCGGCCCTGGAGGCGGTGAGTGGACCGCTGCCCCAGTCGGCTGTTTGTTAGTTGAACGCTCGGTCTCGGAACTGAGCGCTTTGCGCGCCGCATGCTGCGTCACGTTTGGCGCCCTGCAATTCTGCCTGTTTCAGCGGTTGGTGGCAAGCGCAGCACCTGCTGCGCTCACACCGCACAAGCTGTGCATCGGCATCCCAGTCAGGCCGCTAACTGGCCTTTGCAACACTCTCCTTAACCAACTTTTCGCAGGAGCGCAAGGAGCTGATTGGCAAGAAGCTGAACGAGCAGCACAACAACTGGGGCAGCCTGCTGCTGGGCCTGGGCGTCACCATCTCCATCGCCGGCGGCTTCAACACCTTCCTGCGCACCGGTGAGCACGTTGCAATGAAGGGACACCACTCATCAGCCGCAAAGCTTGCATTGAGTGCCGCGCTGTCTTCAACAGGGTAGTCCCAACAACCCTCTGTGCACCTCCCTCTGCGGGCGCTGCCATCCCTATCCTGAGCATTCCCTTGGCTTGTTATGAACATGCTTTCCGTCTGCCTTTTCCATGACCGCAGGCAAGCTGTTCCCCGGCCCCCACCTGTACGCCGGCGCCGCCATCACCGTGCTGTGGGCCGTGGCCGCCGCGCTGGTGCCGCAGATGCAGGTGCGGGAGCAAGACGGGATATCGGGCTGAGTGTGGGTGATACATGAGCTGCATGGCAGCTGCAGATGCGTGATCCGAAGCATGTGTGCTGGTCTTGTATGTGGCGCAGTGGCAGCCAAGCCTGCGCTTGGGATGGCACACCCAGCCCCCCCTCCCACTCTTGCCTCCTATATTCATCCCATCCGTCCTGCCCTCCCCTCGTTCTCCCCGAGCGCAGAAGGGCAACGAGGCGGCGCGCAACGCGCACATCGCGCTCAACTGCGTCAACATCCTGCTGTTCGCCTGGCAGGTGCGGCGGTGTGCAGGGGGTTGAATTAAATTTATTTATTTGCACGGTGGGGTGCCCAAGCCAGGCAGCGGAGGCATAGGTTGGGTGTTCACTGCTGCCGAAGGGGTGATTTCAATGTTCTGTGGAGCCTGCGCCCTCGTGAGTGTCCAGCAGCTGCCCTAAGCGTGGTAGCTGCCCACCTGCGAATGCGGCCAGCCAACTGCTGCACTTGTTACGTTTTTTCTCACACATGTTTTGGGCTCCCCTGTGTGTGTGTGTAGGTGCCCACCGGCCTGGAGATTGTGGCCAAGGTCTTCGAGTTCACGTAAGCCTGGCTGCTTTTTCATGCCTGCTGCAGTGCCCACTCACCACCTAGGGACTGCCGCTGTCTTTTCCCATCTCGGGGCGATGCTACCGCCTGCCCGCTTGCTCGCGCGCTCGTCTGCGGCCCAAGCACAGTCCATCTGAAACCTTGGATGTAACGCACTGTCTGAATATTCCCCACTCTCCTACACCACCCTCCGCAGGTCCTGGCCTTGAGCTGGCGCTACGCGTCCGTGCACCGGATCAGCTGGGCCCGCAGCTGTGAACCCGCACCTGCCGCCGGCTGTCGGCTGCACCACCAAACCACACTCCACCATGAGAGAAGAAGAATGCATCCTGCCCACCCACTGCCATATTCTTGCCCCCATGCCCGATGTATGCTATGCACCGCTGCTGTTGATTTGGCGCGAGCGCGGGGCAGCGCTGCGTGCCCTTTTGCCGGCCGCCCAGCGTGCCGCCAGCCCGGCCATTCCCTGGCGGCACCATGCGATGAACACCCATTTCATTCCTGCCCCTCTGCTCACTGTAACCCTGCCCATTGGCAACGGCTGTTGAGTGTGGACAGGCGAGGGCAGGGGAGCTGAAGCACGCAGCAGGGCCCCGAGCCCGCCCGCTGCGGCGCTGTGCGCGCCGGCGGAGGGAGGAGGCGCCTGTGGCCGGGGCCGCTGATCCGCATCGCAGCACACTCTGCGCACCTGATCGCGCTCAACCTGGTGGTGCCCTGCGCTCCTGAGGCAGGTGGAGCGGGGAAGCGGGTGGAGGCGTGGTTCGGCGGCTGGGCCCCGCTGTGGCAGTTCTGCTGTTATCACTGCATCCGATGCACGCCGCAGCGGGCGGTGCAAGCCGTGCCGACCGGGCCACCCGGCCCTCCCCGTCTCCTCCCCTGCCCTGCAGCGGAACGAGGGCGCGAACTGGGGCATCGGCGTCGCGCCGCGGCTGATCGGCCAGCCAGCGGCCCGCGCCCGCGCCGCAGCAGTGAGCACCGGGGCCACCTCCCATCGCCTGCCGGCTGCCCCCGGCGGCGACGCGCCGCGGCGCTTCCGCTCCCTCCTTTTCCTCACCCGCCTGCTGCAGCCCTGCCTCCCCTGCAGCGCCACGCCACTCCAGGCCTAGAGGCAGCAGCGGGCAGGCATGGCAGAGTCGTCAGCGGGGGGCGGCCTGTCTCTGAGCGGCGGCGCCTCGGGTGCCCTCTCCCCCTCTCCTGAGCTGCTGGCCAAGGGCAGGGCAAAGGAGCGGGAGCTGATTAAGGGCCTGCGGGACTTCTTTGAGCAGAAAGGTGGGCTGGAGGGGTGGCGATTGGGCATGAGGCAGCCGGGGGGGGCCCTGCTTGGGGTGTGTGCACAGCCGCCGCCGCTGCTGCCGCTGCTTTTCTGGCCCTGTTCACTAGGCATTGCTGTATGTGCAAGCTTGACAGCAGCCTGTGCCTCAACGTTGGATGTGCTGTCCGGGACCTACTTGAGTTGTAATTTTGTGGCGTCACCCCTGCTGCTGCTGCTGCCACTACAACCGCAGGCGTGCCGTACGATGAGGGCTGGCGGGTGGAAGTCAAGATCCGCATCGCCGGCCCCGCACTGGGCACGGGCGAACCGGGCACCCGCATTGACACGGTGAGTGCCTGCTGCTGCGCTTCTGTTTGCTGGGCTTTGTAGCAGTCGATGGGCATTGCAGTGGTCGCCCTTGGACAGCCAAGCTGACCGCGGCTGGAAGGCTGTGTGCTGCACGGCGGCACTGCCAGCAGGCTGTACGTCTCGGCAGGTGTGCGGGCGGGCAATGCAGCCGACTGCTCTCGGCAGTCGAGCGCTGTCATGCGCTGCTGGCCGCAACTGCGGCAACTACGTCCGGCTGTGGGTTGCTAGAAATGACTGTCCTGTACCCCCGCTTTTGTGCAGTACTACTTCTCGCCAGCGGGCAAGCGGTACCGCTCCAAACAGGAGGTGGGCCGTCCTTTTCATATGGCAGCTTCTGCTAGTGTCATGTGCATGGCCGGTGCATTGTTTCGCTGTGGTGTCTGCATGGTTGGCAGGAAGCTGCCTGCAGCTACTGCTGATGCGGCAGACCCGCCACTCGTGCGCCTGCCGCTGCCCATCAGTTTCTGCACTGCGCCTGGCCGCAGCATGATTGGCCGCAACTCCATGCCCCTTCTGCAAAGCCAACCTTGGTTGTCATATCCCTCCAAACCCTCCGATCATTCTCTGGCAGATTGCCCGCGACTTTGGGCTGGCAGGCGAGGGCGGCGGCACCCCCGGCGCCGGCAGCGGCAAGGGGCGCGGCAAAAAGGGGGAGGCGGCCAGCGGCGGCGCCGCGCTGCCGCAGCCCCTCAGCCGCGAGGCGGCGGTGGCTGCGGCACGCAAGCGCTGCGAAGCCTTCAAGCTTCCCCACAAGCTGAGCTGCGGCGTGACGGTGACCAACCTGGGCACGCTGCACCCGGCAGACCACCGTGAGTTTGCTTGATGCGCGAGGTTGGGTTGGGTGGGACAGCAGCACTGCTGATTCACATGCCTGCTTCAAACGTCAGGAAGCCGGTGCATCATTCGGGTCTGCTGCTCAGTTGTGGGCGCGCGGAATGGTGCTCCTGCTGATACATGCCTGCTGGCGTGCCGCAGAGCATCCCCAGTCCGTCTGCCACCCAGTGAAAGGAACCAGCCTATCAACCCTACTGCGCAGGCTTCTGCGGCGCGGAGCAGCTGTGGCCCGCGGGCTTCAGCGCCGAGTGGGAGGACGAAAAGGGTGTGCGCTTCATCAACACCATCACCGAGACGCCGTCTGGGCCCGTGTTTAGGTGCGGCTGGTTCTGTGAATGCCGGGTATGGTGGTGGATGTTTTGGCTGCGACAGTGGCGCTGGTGTTGTGTGGGGATGTATAGCATGGCGGCGCAGCTAGTGCGGCCGCTTCCCCTGCCGCGCCACGCCCCACATGCATCTCTCTCTTGAATATTGCAGGATCAAGGCGCAGCGGCTGGCGCACGAGGGCAAGCCGGCCACCGAGATTGTTGAGCTGGGAGCGGGGCCCACGCCTGATGATGCCTACAGGGTAAGGCTGGCAGGTTGATCTGGGATCTTTGCTTCACATTAGCTGTGCCTTTTCTGTCGAGATTGTTGAGCTGGGAGCGGGGCCCACGCCTGATGACGCCTACGGGGTAAGGCTAGCTGGTTGAGCTGGGATGGGATGCTTGGTTTTTTTGTGGCTGTGCCGCAAATGCCTGGAAATGCTGCGGCACCTGCACAGGGCGGGTCCTACGCCCGATGACGCCCAGGCTGTGCTTGCTGCAACGGCGGCGCCGTGGCGAACCAGCTGGGTGGCAGAGCGGCCGAGGTAGGCTGTTGGGAGGACCATGCCGCGGTCCAGCAGCCACTCATCCATTGGTTGCCTTCTGTCGATGCTGTACTGTGCAGGACGCCGAGGAGCGGCAGAGCGAGGCCCTGCAGATTGCTCTGCTTTATGGTCCATCAACTCGCGTTCCTCCTCTCCTACCATGGCTGTGCAGGACGCCGAGGAGCGGCAGAGCGAGGCCCTGGAGATTGCGCTGCTCAACCGCTCCATCAAGCAGCGGGGCGGCAGCGGCAGCGGCATGGCGTATGACATGGACGACCCGGATGGTGAGCCGATGTGGTTTGGCAGTAAAGTTGGGATGTCGCGGAGCCCTGCTGATCTTCTTTCCACGCCCGCACCCCCTCCTGTGCAGCCCCCGCGCCTGCTGGCCGCGCCCTGGATGCTGCGGAGCACCTGCTGGTCAAGTGCCGGCCGCTGGCGGCGCAGTGGGGCACCGAGCGCTTTGGGCTGGCCGACCCCGCGGTGCTGCAGGCCATCGAGGTGGGTTATTCCCGTGTGCCCCGATCATGTTTAGTGTGCAACAAATGCTTTCAACTGGCCTGCACTGCTTGATTGTGGTGCTGCACTACCCAGGCACTCAACGAACAGCCGCCACACTGCAACCCACCCTTGCATCTTCTGCTAACGTCACGTGTGCAGGGCCTGCCCAGGTCTGATGCCGTGCCGCACTACCGCTTCGTGGACAAGCTCCCACTCGTCTGCAACTCACCCTACAATATGCTGCTATCCGCATATATGCAGGGCCTGCCGGGGTCTGATGCGGTGCCGCACTATCGCTTCGTCGATGAGCGGCCCGGCGGCTGGGTAGCGGCAGCGCGCGCGCTCAACCAGCAGCTGGCGCAGCACGGCAAGAAGCAGGTGCGCTTTCTTTCCAGCAAATGCCACCAGCATGTGGGGCAGCCTGGCAGTGGGCTCAATCACCAGCTTGGCAAGAAGCAGGTGCGGTGGTGGAAAACCATTAAAATGTTGGGGCCAGACGTACAGGCAAACCTGAAGGGGCTTGGCCAGCAGCAGTCGTCAATGCAGGGCTGTCCAGCTCAGACTCCCTTGTACGCTTTCCTTGTTTGTGCTGCCAAAGGTGCCGGTGGATGCCAAGAAGCTGGTCAGCGAGTTCCCTTGCGGTGCAGCACAGTTTTTGATAAACCACCACAAATGTTCCTTTGCATCTTGCCACAGGTGCCTGTTGACGCCAAGAAGCTGATGAGCGAGGCGGCAGCGGCAGCGGCGGGCCAGCCGAAGAAGCGAGGCCCCCGCCCCACGCGCAAGGAAGCGGAGGAGAACGCGGTTCGTCGGGTGAGCCACGCGTTTCCATTCACCGCTGGTTTTTCCATTGCATGCTGTTGAACGGCACGCCCACAGCTGTTTATTGCTTGCGTGTTTGACAGGCTGCTCCGCCTGTAGGCATCAACCACCTTGCCTTCATTGCTGCACCGGGCCGATTTTAATGCCATG
>VFQO010004779.1_pt1 | contig 56556 bp, 101 predicted proteins | sample 3512331 | NCBI WGS metagenome assembly VFQO01 (sample SAMN10412371, study PRJNA504923) | tailings metagenome | isolation source: Replicate 3 from Balatoc abandoned mine | place: Philippines: Itogon, Benguet | collected 2017-08-28 | reverse complement strand
CCTCTCTGCCTCAACGGCTGGCAGCGAATAGTACTGTGCATCAGGGCTGCCAGGTCAGCAGCGAGCGGCAGCAGGGATCGCAGGCGTGCCACATGCGGGGCGGGCGGGTAACCAACCGTCACGTTGCCTTGCGCTGCCATGTGCACGGTGATCAGGGCTGTCGGCGCTTGGTCAGCATGCATTCAATATGATGGCTTGGCCGTGTTGCCAGGATGACTGAGGACGCTTGCTTCAGGTTGCTTGTTCCAAATCACTTGCTGCTCGCACACCAAGCCCCCTTTGCTTGCCTGCCCTTGCACTCGCTGTGCCGCCTCCCTCAGCTGCACTGCGAGGCTGTCTGGTACGCCGGTGGCTGCCGCCGTTTCAGCGGCCGTTACTGCTGCACGTGCCAGCTGTCCGAAGGAACCTCCCATGCTGATCGACAGCAGAGTGGCCTGTAAGGCAAAAAAGATACACGACTGCTTGGAACATGCATGCACTGATTCGGCATGGGTGCGAACAAGCACAGCCTGCTCACATTCCATGCATCGATTCATTGCTCTCAGGCAGCGGCAACAACACCGGCACTTGATTGGTCAGCCATTGGGGCAGCAGCTCACCCACTCATCTGCCTGAGGGTGCCTCACATGTTCCAAGCGCTCAGCCGCTGCCAATGCCGCACCCGGCAGGCTGCTCCCTGCCAACGCCACTGCCAGGCGCTCTTGCTGCTCGCTGTTTGCTGCAAGATTAAACATGCTGTTCAAGCTGCCCAGTTGCTCCAAAACAGCTTCAAAAGCCTGCAACGCAGCACATTCAGCCAATTCTCATGCGCAGCTGATGCATCCGGCTGGTGCAGGCAGGATGTGCCTTGCCATCAGCTGCTTGGCTGTTTCCTGGCAACCTGCGGCAGGACTTCTTACCTCTGGCAGCTGCTTCAGGGCCGCCTCCAGTGGGGCCAGTAGTGATGTGTCTGCAGCTGCAGGCAGTGCCGCTGCCGCAACCGAAGCGGCCTGCAAGAGGGCCGAGCCGCTCCCAAAGTCAGCCCCTGCCGCTTCTGGCGCTGCTGCCGCTGCCGCTGCTGCCACCTCTACGGCTGGCACGTGCCCAGCACAAAGGGCCTGCAGCTTGGCGTGCACCTCCCTGCAGGATTGGTGTGCATGGGGCAGGGTGAATCACTTGCAAGGTTGCAGTTGTCACTGCAGCAATGCCTGTTTCTCCAGGCCTGTCCATGTTCCATGCAGCTGCACAGCCTCCCCGGCATTAGACCCAAACTTGCCAAGGTGCATAGGTTGCAAAGTCCAATGCATCACTAGCTGAGGACAGCTGCATCCTGCTGTTTGCATTGACCGTCAGCAGCAGCAGGGTGCTGAGACTCCACTGCAGCGTTCGCAACTCCCCTGCGCTGAGCCGCTCGCCTGGCAGGCGCAGCGGAGCAGCCGGCGATGTGAGGGCTACCACAAAGCGGCAGAGGCCGGTGTGCAGGCCCCACAGCTGCGCTGGCAGCTGTTCCCAAGAGGCAGCCTCGCCTGGTTGCTGCGCTGCTGTGCTACTGCTGAGCAACAGCGGCGGTGCCTGTGCAAGCTGGCACAGCTGGCGCGGTACCACACTTAGGACCAAGCAGAGGAGGTAGGAATACAGCACTGCTGCACCGTCACAGCTGCTGCCTTGCAGCTCCCAGCGAGCAGCCAGCTGCGCAAGGCAAGGGGCCAGCCGCAGGCTGGCTGCAACAGCGCCGAGCCAGCAGGCGAGCTCCGAGGCACTGCCGTTGCCCAAGCTCAGTGCAGCAGTTTGAGACAGCAGCCAGCACAGACTGTGACAGATGGCGTTTAGGTCAGTCTGCCAAGTAGTGACGCCATCTGGATAGGTTGTGTGGGCCAGTGGATCATTAGCCAGGGCAGCAAGGCTGGCTGTCAGCTGGGGCAACAGGCGAGTTGCATGCCAGCCCACTGCCGCAACTGCCTCTGCTTGGCTGGCTGGCTGCGCCGCCTCGCCACGATCTGCTGTGGCTGCCTGCTGTGAATCCGCTGTAGGCAGCGCTGTCAACTGCTTTCCAATCGTTTCCAGAAGGATTGCCCCTGATGCCAGGTTTGTGCTCCAATGTGGGCCGCATGCGCATGCGCACTGGTGGGCAGGACGCGCACAATCGCTGCAGCATGCTCCAGTGCACCCTCTGCTCCACCTGTCAGCAGCTGGCGCTGAAGGGCTGTTGCCAGGCTGCTGCGCAACATGACAGACGCTGTGGCGTACAGCATCTGTGCTGCATCTACGCACGGGCGCTGCCCTGCAGGAGGCTGCCCATGCTCTGCAGCCACGACCTCTGCTGTGGCGGGAAGGCAGCAGCCCAGCAGCACACTGACAATGGCTTGCTGCAGGGCCGGGTCGCCAGCAATGGCAGCAGCATGCTTGCCCCACACTCTATTGATCAGCATGTTGTGGATCAGGGTGGCATAGTTGTACGCCAAGCCCTGGCGTGCTTCTGCAGGCAGGTGGACGATAAATTTGCTTGGTTGAAGGCAATATTCAGTGTAATTGGATGCGAAAATCAGTGTAAAAGGCTGCCACCAGTACTCACTTTGACCACTTTGGCTTGCCAGCGGGAGTGCAGCCGACAGTGCTGCCAGCCACGGCAGCAGGGCTGACGGCCTGGCTGTGCTGCTGGCAAATGCTGCTGCCGCCTGCGGCCGGCTGCTGGGCTACCATATATCTGAAACCAGGGAACCAACTGACTGGGTGGCTGCAACTTTTGCCAACCAGCATACGTTTGCAGGACCACCATAGCTGGATGTGGCCACGGCAATGCAAGCGTGCAGTGATGCCAGGCCGGGCCCAAACACCAGGCTGCTTGCGGCTGCGATTTGTAGGGCAGTTTGGCTGGACAGCTGTGCTGCGCCACGAGCCAGTATCGTGCAGCTCCTCGGCACACCGCAGGCAGACGCAACTTGATCCAGAAGCCAAGTTGTCCGACCGCCAGGCTGAGCCAGGGCGCGGGTGGCTGCTGCCGAAAACTCCAGCAGCGTGTGCGCTGCTGCTGCCAGCCGCCTGCAGGCAGCATCACAGAACTTCCAAGCTCGGCATATCGCAAGGCAATCGCATGGCAAGAGGAAAGTTGTGCATGTCGCATCAGAGTTACCTGTCAAGGCCAGCAGCATCGCTCATGCCGCTCATGCCGCCACTCTCAAATGCGAGGTCGCTGAGCCGAGCCGCCATGCTCTCAGCGGCCTTTGCCGCTGCAGGGGTGGGCGCCACTCTGCCGAAATGTGTTGGCAGGCTCTCCAACAGCTGCTCAATTGGATCCATGGCGCTGGTAAATCACTGCAAGGAAGGGGCAGTGGGGTGAGCAACGCAGGCTGCAGCGCTGCCGCCGGGAGCGACGGCGTCAGTGGGGCAGGCGCACTCACGGCCGTGCTGCGGGCGACTGGGCTGCACCTTGCTACTTTTCAGGAGCGATCAGGTGTCAAGGACGCCAGGGGAGACCGCAGAGCAATGGGTTGTGGCCGGCGTGTTGCTGAGCAGGGGCTCAGTGCCCGCTAGACTTCTTCCGAGCTGCTGGTGGTGCCAAATGCCAGTTGAACCGGCTGCTGTGGAGGCCCTGCACCTAGGGTTTCTCATGCAAAGACGCATGACGGGCAACTGTCCATAGACTGCATCATTCGTCTATAAACGTACCGTTCAACAATGCAGGTGCACTTGGCCCACCTGCCAGACGGCTCCCAGGAGCTGGCGGCCGCCGCCGACCTCTCACTCACCTTGGACGGCTGCACGCTGCCTCTGCACAGCGTGGTGCTGGCCGCTGGAAGCCGCGTGCTGCGCACCACCCTGCTCGCCACTAGAAATGCTGCAGGCAGTAGCGCTGGGGGACACAGCGGCAGCGGCGGCAGCCTCGACCCCACAGCGGCGTTGGCGGTGCAGCGGGCGTTTTAGGGGCACAGCCAGGAGGATGTCTCTCAATTTCTGAAGTTCCTGTACAGCCCAACGGCGGTGGCAGATGCGCCAGCCAGCTTGCAAGCCCTGCGCAGCACGGTTGTGCTCGCAGACAAGCTAGATGCACCAACGGTTCTGCAGGTGTGGGCATGCCCCTATGCACGTCACACAGACAAGCGGCTGCGTACCTGCCGCTGCTGCTCAAATGCCTCTGTCCAGCTTGTGCTATTGCTACACTTTCACTCCCTGGCTGCCTTAATTCCTGAGGCGTGCGACTTGCACTTGGCGCGCTCGGCGGCCGGCGATTGGGTGGAGTGGCTGCGCCTGGCGGACGTATGCGGCATGCTGCACCTGCTGCGCAGGGCAGCACAGGGCGTGCTCAGCACGACGCTGCAGAGCGGGGGCGACTGGGTTGAAATGAAGAAGAAGGTTGCCAGCTTGCTGAAGCAGTGTGGAGGCCTGAAGCCAGAAACCTATCAAATGATGCTGCACGCTGTGCTGCATGGAGTTGTTGAGAGCGGAACGAGCACCACGGTGGACGGCTGTTTGCCATCCTTGTCCAACTGGCAGCCGCCGCCCGCATCTCCCACCTGACCTGCCCAACTGCCAGGGCTTGCTTGCACAGCTGCACAGGCGCACACCCGCACGGCTTTTGCTTACAGTGAACCATGCATAGCGTGATGTAAGTTGCGGGCCCTTCACAACAGGTCCCAGCTAGGCGTGTCGCCTCCGCCGCCTGTGCTACCAGCTGCGCCCCAGTCTTCCCAAACCTCCTCCTCCTTGTCTTCCTGACCGCCGCTGCCACCACTGCTGCCTTTGGGTGCCTTCTGCTGCTGCGCCTGCGGCTGCGCCAGCCGGCTGCCGCCCTGCCGCTGCGCTGCTTCCCCGGCGCCGCCGCCTACTCTGCCGCCGGCCCCAGTCTTGGCAGTTGAGCGCTGCAGCTGGCGGCGCTGCCGCGCGCGGCGCTGGTGCGAGGGTGTGCGGCCGTCGGAGCACACAGGGCAGAACCAGTCGCCGCTGGGCACGCCCCGCAGGCCGCAGCAGCGCGGGTGGTACACAGAAGGGCAGCCGTCACACAGCAACAGGTCACCTGTTGATACACGAGGAGGCCAGCAGAGAGCAGGAGGGGTTGGAAGCGGAAGTGCTGTCCAAAGCATGTGTGCTGGTGCACTTGCAACTGCAACGGAGGGCTGCTGGCAAGCGGGTGAGATAACAAGGCTGCTGCATTCCTCGCTGCAACCCACCCTGGTCGCTGCCGCAGGCGGCGCAGCGGTCGTCGTGGCTGTCGGGCGCCTCAGTGACCACATCAGACTCTGCTTGGAGAGTGGGGAGTTAAGGAAGGGGCATGCGACTGCTGCTAGATGCTCACATACGCGACGCAATACCTGTCTGCACTGCCATGTGGCGACCACTAGCACCAGCTGCACCCCTCCAGCCGCACGTGCACTATACCGAGCGCCAATGGCCTGCTGGCACAACGCATCAAATCGTCACATAACACTGACCGTTCACAAGGAAGGAGTCGTCCAGATCGTACTCATCGTCTTCCGGATCTCCATAGCCAGCTGCCCCTTCCTCATACAGCTGTCGCCCGCCGCCGCCGCCCGCCGCCCGCAAGCCCAGCTGTCCGCCGCCGGGCGGGCCGCTGGCACCAGGGGTGTCTTGGAACTGCAAGTGGGCGCCAATGAGGGTACTGGGGAAGCACATTCGTGATCTGTGGGAGCATCAGGAGCAGCCTCGGCTGCCAACCAAGGCAGGCAGGCAGCAGACAGCGCGATTCAAACTCTTTGCTGCCGCCCTGATCAAAATCAGAGAGCCCACCTGCTGCTCGCGCTGCGCGCGCCGCTGCTGCATGAGGCGGAAGGCAGCCAGGGGCGAGGGCGAAGCGCCATGGAAGGGGCTGCGGGCATGGAGGATGGAGCAAATGTGTGTTTGATTGTGCTGTAACAATTCATGCTGCCACTGCAATGTAGCTGCCCGCTGCTACACAGATTTGCAGCCCTTGATACAGCCTGCAGCTGAGGTGACTGGAGGCACACAGCATGCAGCCATGCTGAGTTGGCAGCGCCTCACCGGACGATGGTGCTGGGCGGCTCGGAGGCGGAGGCGGGGGTGGCATCGTCAATGAACTCAGCTAGGAACCCGTCGTCCTCTTCAATCTCGTCACCTGCAGCCAATGAATGCAAGGGCATCAGCTGGCGGGACAGCAAGCAGCTGGCCCACGAGAAGCGACTGATGGCGCAGCAGCACTAACACAGTGAACCCAGTAGACAGCTGGGGCAACAACTCAGCAAGATCGATGCCCCGCCGCACCTGAGTCGTCGTCACCAGACAGTCCAGCCTCGACATCCAGAAACGAAGCAGCCCTCCGCCGTGCCTCAGCCCGCCGCTGCTTGCGCTCCTGCGCCCCAATCAGCTGCTCCTGCCGCCGCCGCTGTGCCGCCCGTGCAGCGTCGCCCCCAGCTGCTGCAGGCACAGCCGCGCTGGGGCCGGGCCGGCCTGCCCCAGCGCCTCTGCCGCTGCCTGCTGCTGCTGCTGCGCCACGCTGCAGGCGGCGCAAGTTGCCGCCGTTGCCCTGCTGCTGCGGCTGCTGTGGCCGGGGCAGTGTGGCTGGGCTGGCGTTGCTGTCTGCTACCAGTGCCGCCTGCTGCCGCCGCCCGAATACTGGCATTTCTCCCGGCATCTGGCTGTCGTCAATGACAAATGCCGCCTTCCGGCGGCCTGCTGCAGCCGCCCCTGCTCCTACTGCTGCTGCTCCTGCAGCAGGCTGCCACTCAGGCGTCTGGCTGTCGGCCACCACGAATGCTGCCCGCCGCCGCCCGGCCGGCACCACACCACTGGGCACGGAGGCAGGGGTGGCATCTGCTGCTGCACCTGCCTCGCCGCCTGCCACTGCAGGCAAGCCGCCTGCAGCACCAGCAGCGCCCTGGCCGCCGGCTAGTTGTCGACCTTGCTGCGGAGTGTGTTGGGGTGGCGGCGCTGGCCGGAAGGAAAACTCTTCCTGCTGTTGGGCCTGCTGCGGGGGTTGTTGCTGCTGTGGTGCCTGCTGTTGGTGGCGCTGCTGCTGCTGTGGTACCTGCTGCTGCTGCTGCTGTTGCTGTGGCGGTAGCACCGGCCTTGCCGGCTGGGCGCCATACACAGCATCATCGTCCCAGCTGTCGTCCGACTCACCTCCCAGGTCAGTCTCTGCAACTGCCTGCTGTGGTTGCTGCTGCGGAGGCGGTGGTTGCTGCTGCGGTGGCTGTGGCTGGGCAGCCTGATGTTGCAGCTGTTGCACCTGTGGCGGTGCCTGGGTTGGTACCCGCTGCTGTTGCTGCCCGCTGGCATCGCCGCTGCCCTGCCAGCTGGGACTGCTCGCCAGGTCCAGGCAGTCAGCAGCGTTGCCAAAGCAGCCATCATCTAGCACGTCGGGCGGCTCCCTCCAGCTGCCGCCGCCACCACTAGCCATCAACGGACTGGCGTCATCTGGCTGTTGCTGCGGCGGTAGCTGCGGGTGGCGCTGCTGCTGGGGCTGTTGCGGCTGAGGCTGCCACCCCTTGTGCAGCGGTGGGCTGCGCTGATCCAGCCGGCCAGCTGGCGCTGCTGCCCAGGCTGGCTGCTGCGCTTGCTCCTGCTGCCACTGCGCCTGTCGCTGCATCCAAACCGGTTGTTGTCCTGCAGCCTGGGCTGGCCACCGCTGCAGCTGCTGCCCCCACCCACCTAGCCAAGGCCGGCTGGCGTTCGCTGCAGCAGGCGCCTGTTGCTGCTGTTGCTGCTCTTGCATGCGGGGGTGCAGAGCTGGAGGCGGAGGGCCTTGTGCAACCTGCACCGAGGGGTTGCCTGGCAGGCTGTCGGGGGCTGGGGATGCTGTGAGCTGCCGCTGGCTGGCTTTCAGCTTCTGCTTGCGCTTGCGCAATGGCACATCTTCCTCATCCTCCTCTTGCTGCCCTATTGGTGCTGGTGAAGGCTGCGCTGCCTGCTGCAAACTCGCAGGAGTGTGCTGAGGCTGCTGCGCTGGTTGCTGCACCTGCTGCTGTGGCGCAGGCGGCCGTGGCGGCCGATGCTGCACTGCCTGCTGCGGCTGGGCCGCTCGCTGCTGCTGCACTACCTGCTGTGGCGGCCTCTGTTGCAATGCCTGCTGCTGGCGGGAGCTCCGTGCCTGCCGTTGCCGCTTTGCCAACGGCAGATCCTCCTCCGCCACATCAGAAGGCCCCTGTTGAGCTGCCTGCCACGCCTGCTGCGGCAGCTGGGCAGGGTAGCCAATGCCGCCAGCCGGCTGCCAAAGCCGCTGCTGCTCTGGGCTGGCATCTGCAGGCACACCGGCAGCTTCCTCCATCTCCTCTTCCTCCAGCGCCTGCCGCTGCCGCTGCCGCCGCCGCCGTTCGGCGCTGCCAACCTGCGAGCGTGGGCGTGCCTGCTGCTGCTGGGGCTGTAGCGCAGGCTGCACGTGCAGTGCGCCAGCCGCCTGTTGCGGCACATTAGGCCTGCCCGGCGCCGGCTGCTGCGCTCCCCTGCCGCTGCCGCCCTTGCGCTGCTGCAGCCGCTGCGCCAACGGCAGCTGGGAGTATGTGATCTCTCCAGGGTCGCCAGGCTGGCTCTGAGAAGCATTCTCCTTGCCCTCATCCTCCTCTTCCTGCGACCGCGGCTGTGTAGCCTGCTGTGACAGTGACTCGGCTGCAGGGCTGGGCGGCTGGCCTGCTGGCGGGTTGGGCAGCGGTTTGAGGGCTGGCTGCCCCAAGGGCCCAACGTGCTGCTTGCGCTGCGCCTGCAGCAGGCAAAGGGTAGGAGTTCAATTATATACAATGTCAACAACTGAAGCAAGGCCTCAGCACACAGAGCACAACCGTCATTCAACAGACATATATGGTTCATCCTCTGCCTCGCACCAGTGGCATCTGGGACAGGCTACACTCCTCCTCCTCTTCCTCAGCGGGTTGCCACTGCTGCTGCTGCTTCTGAGGGGCCAGCGCCTGCTGCTGGTGCTGAGGAGGCAGCCCGGCTCCCTGCTGCCGCTGCCGCTGTGCCAACGGCACCTGCGACATGCTCGGCTCTTCTTCTGGCTCATGGGCAGCCAGCGCCTCTGGCGGCTGCTGGTGCGCTTGTCGCCGCTGGGCCAGCGGCACTTGAGACAGGCTGGGCTCCCCAGCATCCTCAGGGGCCGCCTGCTGCTGCTGCACCTGTACCACAGGCTGTGCCCAAGGCTGCTGGTGCCGCTGCGGCTGGTGCCAGGACTGCTGTTGCTGCTGCTGCTGTGCCCCATGCGGGCCTGTCGGTGCAGCCTGCCACTGCTGCTGCTCTGCTTGTGCTTGCTGCTGCTGCTGCTGAGGGTGCTGAGGCTGCAGCTGCTGATGCGGCACAGCATCTTCCTCTGAATCATCAGCAAGGTCAATGACGTCAATGTCGCCCCAGCCTGCTGCCGCCGCCGCAGCAGCTGCCTGATCATCAGCCCAGCCCGCTGCTGCCGCCGTGGCTGCCGCCCGCTCGTCGGCCCAGCCTGCTGCTGCGGCAGGCCCTGCTAATGCAACTGCATCTGGCAATGGCTCCGCCTGCTGTGGGTGAGGCTGCAGCTCTGGCGCGGCAGCTGCAGGCGCAGCCAGCGGCTGCAGGTTGGCTCCCAGGGATGGCTCAGCCGCTGGTGGCTCCTCAGGAGGGGCCGGCTCTGCAAGCTCTGCTGCTGCCGCCTTGCCGCCTGCTGCTGCCTTGGCGCTCTGTGGAATAAGTACGGCAAGCATGTAGGGTCAACAGCTGATGCTCAATGCAGATTGGCAAGGCAAGCCACAGCACATTAACTGCAACTCTCCTCTCCTCATGTGGAAACCACCAAGTGCACGCACCTTGCGCTTCTTTGGCTGTGCCTCAGCTGCTGCAGCATCTGCCTGCCCCTCTGCTGCTGCTGCTGCTGCCGCAGGCTTACGCTTGCGAGGCTTGCTGACCTTGCCCGACTTCTTGCCAGCTGCTGCAGCCGGCGCCGGTGCTGGTGCTGCTGCCGGGGCTGCCGCTTGTGCTACTGCGGCCGCATCTGCTGCATGGGCCGCAGGCTCTGCCGGCTGCTGGCCAGCTGGGGCTGCACCTGCTGCCGCCAGGAAAGCCCAGCGATGGGCTGCTGCTGGGTCGTCAAACCTGAGCAGGCCTTGCTCGATGGCCCCTCCTGGCTGTGCTCTCCGCCTCAGCACCAGCCCATCTTCCGCCAGCAGCGGCGGCAGCACTGGCTGCTGCTGGCTGGGCGGCGGGGTGGGCACAGGTGCTGCGTGCGCCTCGCCCGCTTTCGGCAGTGCCGTACCTGCGTCCTGTGATGCCTTGCTGCCGCTGGACTGGCTAAGGTTGGGCGCTGCAGCTGGGGCGCCCACTGCAGCAAGCAGCGCCTCCAGGGTAGGCGGCGGGGCGATGGCCAGCCTGCCAGCCCTATCCCAGCGCAGCACAGCGCCCGAGGCCTCAGGGAACAGCAGCTGGTGCTGCACAGCCGGCCGCTCCCGCGGCTCCTGCTCCCGCTGCTGCAGTGGAGGCGCCAGCTGGCCAGCAGGCATTGGGGAGCCTGCCTTTGGCACTCCTGCTGCCGGTGGCTGCATTCTGCTATACTCCAAGAGCAAGTCGGCATCGTCATCAGAGCCGCCAAAGCTGCCCGGGCCATCCCACAGCTCATCGACCACCGCCGCCGCAACTGCTGCTGCCTCATCTGCTGCGCCTGCTGCCCCCGCTGCGCCGCCAGCTGGCACCAGCTCGGCATCGCAGCTGCCATCCAGCACCACCACTTCCTCCGCCCTGCCACGCTTGCTGGCCTTGCCCCTGCCGCTGCCTTTGGCCTTGCCGCCAGCTCTGCCGCTGGCCTTGCCACCGCTGCCGCCTTCCGCAATGCCTGCTGCATCCTCCGAGCCGCCAGCTGCCATCAGCGCCTCAAACTCCTCTGCTGCCTCCGCCACAGGCTCAAACTGCCAGGTCGCCGCTGCCCCTGCCGCCCCTTGGCCGATGCCATCTCCAGCAGCATCATGCCGCTCTCCATCAGAGTCGCTGTCAATCACAGCCGCTGCACCCCGGCCGCTGGGCCGCCGCTTTGCCAGACCCCGCCCGCCGCGACCGCTGGCGGTTCCCCGCCCGCTGCCGCGCGCCTTGCTGCTGCCCCGGCCCCGACCGCGCCCCGATACCTTGGCTTCTGGCTCCTGCAGGCAGTAGAGCGGCGAAGAGGGTGGTGCACTGTAGTTGCTGGAAAGCACTGACGCCCAGGCTTGCAATTTTGCTTGCCACAGCATACCACAATTTTGGACTCACAAGTTGCAATTTGCAGCGCACATGACTCAACAACCCTGCCAGCTGTCACGCACGCACCTTCTCGGGAGTGTGCTCCACTGCCACGTCCATGCGCTGAGGCTCGTAGGCATGCGGCAGCATGCGCGGCGCGCGTTCCCACATGTCAAAGCCCCGCTGGCTGCGCAGCTTGCGGTGCAGCGCCTTGGTGTTCTGAGAGAGGAAGGCAATGAGCAGGGGGTGGGAGGGAGGCTTGAGAGGGAGGGTGTACAGAACGAGAGCTGCTCAAGGAGGGAGCTGGTGATCCGAGAAGGTCACGATGCTCCAATAAGTGCAGCACGCAGCCTGGCTGCAGCAAGCTCAACTCTATGCAACAGATGGCCATGGCAGTTCCTCTTTCGCACCTCCTCAATCTTGTTGTAGGCCTCGGCCTCCCGCCCCGCCGCAAGGATGTACACCACCCGGCCCTCCTGCAACAGACGCAGCAAGACGTAAGACACGGCAGTGCGGGAGGTGCAGAACAGATGGGCGCATGTGTGGCCAGACAACCACCAGGGAGCAAACCAGGCCAGAGTGCGCCTCCTCGTACAGAACGAATGGCAACTGCCCGTGCCGTGTTCAGCAGACAGTGCACACCTTGTGCCGCCCCGTGCGGCCCATGCGCTGGATGGAGCGGGTGGGGGAGGAGGTGGCGTCGTAGCACACGATGAGGTCCACCTGTGGTTATGTGACGTGGCAGGCAGAGCGCTTTCAGCGCACTTCTGCAGGCGCACGGGAGACCCGGCAAGCAGACCGCTGCAGCCAACAAGGAAGTTGCAAGGGGCTGGTCTCTGCCTGATCAGTGCGCCATGCTTGCCTGGGGGATGTCCAGGCCCTCCTCGCCGATGCAGGTGGCCACCAGGCAGTTGAAGGCGCCGGACCTGCGTGAAAGTGCACGGGAGTGCATGCTTCAGCGAGTGACGAGCATGCCCAGTGGTCAGGCGGCGGTGCAATCATTCAGCGGGCAGCGCACGAACGCTGCATGCTGCTTCGACAGCGTACCTGAACCCCTGTGCACTTCCTGGCCCGGCACGATACAGTGCGAGCAGAGTCAACCAGCAATTAGCAAAACGAAACAGCAGGTACCGCACCTGAACCCCTGCAACACCTCCTTCTGCTCCTTCTGGCTCATGCCCGCCCCGTTCTTGCCTGCCGCGCCCTGCCCAATGAAGGCCCTGCGACAGTGGAGGGAGTGAGAGTAAGGGCACCTTCAGTCAAGATTGGTTGATTGATGCACACAAGCCTTCCCGCAAAGAGTCTGCAGTGCAGCAACACACATCCACAGCCACGCGCCCCCATGCCATTGCCGACCTGGCTGTGATGAGCGGCTCATGCTGGCGCAGCGCCTCACAGATGCCCATCACGCCCTCGCGGTAGTTGGTGAACACAATGGCCCGCCCGCTGCCGCCCGCTTCGAGCGTCTGCAGTACCAACGGCGGCATAGAGGCGGCTAGTTCGTGAACATGATAAACCGCTCATTGACACCCGCCTCAAGCATCTGCACAGCCAGTCGTGGCAGGATGCACATCAACCACTTCAATTTCGTTCTGATGCACAGGTCGCATCAGACAGAAGTGTCAGGTAAACATATCCACAAAGGCACCTGGTAGTGCTGGCGCAGCGTCTGCACCAGCGCCGCCAGCTTGGGCGAGCTGCTGCCGTTGCGCACCACTGACTCCAGCGTCTGGCGGAACTGCAGCAGAACATGACAGAGGCAGGGGCTGGTGGGCAGCCACACGCTGGTGGGCAGCGGCCCCACCGTAACCCCTCAAAAGGAGCCAGACAGCGCTTGCTGTGCACTCTCAGTAGATCACACGCACCCCCCAAGGCTCACGTGCGCGAACAGGCTGTTGGACACCAGCGCCCGCATGTAGTTGTCGCTGCACTTGGCGTTGAGGTAGGACAGCGCCTGCAGGGTGGTGGGGCCATTGGTGGGTGGGTGGGTGGCATATGCAGCGTGCGTGATAACTCATTCCAAGAGGAGCTGCTGCCAGCACCAGCCTGAAGCACCCACCTGCCCCACACCCAGAACGCCCACACCCACACCCCCCGGCACGAGCCACCCACCTGCCCCACACCGTACTGGTCCAGCTGGTCTCGGACCTGCACCAGCGCCATGGCCTGCAGTGCAGAAGGTGTGGGAGTGTTTAGTATCAATGCTTCTACTGCACTCCACTTCGGGATTGCCTGGCACTTGCTGCCACTCGGAACCCGGCCGAGTACAGCAATTTTGCAGCGTTGCCACACTGCGCAGCCTCCCAGCACAGCCCGACTGCTGCCAGCTCGCCTGTGAAAAGGCGGTGAAGTATGGGTTGGGCCCGCGCCCGCCGCTGTTGGACACAGCATTGCGCGCCTGCAGGTGCGTGGCGCTCAGCGATGCAAATCATTAGCGTCAGGGCAGACAGCAAAGGCGTGCGTCAATTGACTGTTATGCATGTACTGCCATCTGCAAATATCGCAAATGCAGCAACGCTCATACAACTGCCCAAATAGCTGCCTACCTGCATGAGCATGAAGTGGTGCACCGAGTCTGGGTTCGGATTGCCCGTGTAGACCTGCAGGGTGGAGTCAAGCGTACTGGAAGCTTACCGGCACTGCCTTGCATGGCGCAGTCAGCTGCCACCAGCATAGCAGCACAGCATGGCACAAGAGCAGCCGCTGGCACCAGACGTGTGCCCTGGTTTGCAGTACTTGACTTGCGCATACAGCTGCAGCAATCCATACCAGCAGGCTGCGAGAGGGCGCGCCAGGCCCCACCTCAACCTACCCGATCGCGCAGCAACGGCTGCAGTGCATTTCGGATCAGGCCCAGCAGCTGTGAGCGCAGCTGCTCCGCCTCGCGGCTGGGGTGCACGATTTGCACTGCACACAAGGTGCGGGTTGGGGCGGCAGGGAGTGTGAAACGGGGATAGGGGCCTGAAAGGATGAAACAGCATCGACCATACCCACGTTGGCTTGCGCAGCCCACCACCCACAGAAAATGCGCCTCTCACCGCTGATGTCCTTGGGGTGCGTGTAGCGCGCCACATCCGGGTCCTGCTCCGTGCGGAATTCAATGGCGCCGATCAACAGGTTGGTGACCACCTCCTGGTGAAAAGAGAGAGGCGACGGAATACATTGATGGGCAGGTCAGTGCGGAACTCAGTTGCGCCTATCAGAGGCTGGCCTCTTGTCAGAGGTAAGCATCAGGACAACATCAGCTTGCTTTAGCTGTACAACGCCCGCCAGCCTCCCTCCTGGCGTCCCTCAGCAGCCCCTTGCTAACCCATTGCTTGCCTGCACTTTGGCGCCGTCCGCCCCAGGCGTGGCCGACAGGCCCAGCACCCGGAACTTGCAGCGCGCCTCACGCATGTGGGTCACCGCCCTGACGATCTCAGAGTTGCCTGTGGGTGGTGGGTGTGAGGGATGGTGGGCGGCTTGCAAGCAGAGCGGCTCTAGGGCCGATGCAGGTTGTTGTCAACGATGCCCAGCTCCAAGCGCCGGCCGACGCCCCAGGCCCATCCACGCTGCACGGAACCAAAAGGCAATCAAGGCATGCCACAGTTCTAGCGCACCTGTGGCGCGGTGGCACTCGTCCACAACCAGGCACACCACCTGGTCGTACGGGCAGATGCCTGCATATGGAGGGATGCAAGTGATGCCGAGTGCGTATGGAGGGATGCAAGCATCTGTCATTTCGAATGCTGCAAGCAGCCAGCTGAGCAGCTGCCTACTGCGTGCTCCCTATGCACTGGCAGTTTGTCAAGGCACAGGCGGCCCCGCATCCCTTCGCCCATGGTTACACTCACCGCGGCGCACGTCGTTCCAGAAGGTCTGGGGCGTGCAGAAGAAGATGCGCTTGATGCCGCCCTGCCACAGCTCCTTGCGCGCCTCGGGGTTGATGTTGCCTGGGAGGTGACGCAGGATTGATACATTGGTTTAGTCGGAGAATGTTCAGGCTGCAAAACATCTGCAGGCAGGCGTGGGCTGCAGTCAGTGCAGGCATTTGCCAGCCCACCTGCCCCCTCCTTGAAAGCAGCCAAGAGTTTTACACCGAGCTGGTCCTGGCAAGCCCGCCCACCTGTGATTTCGCAGAAGCCCGCCTTGCTCATGCCCATGAAGGAGTGGCAGGCGTCCACCTGCTGCGCCACCAGCGGCTTGGTGGGCGCCATGAACACCACCTTGCCCTGCGGCAGCAGAGCGGGCAGATGTGCAGGGTTGAGTAACGGTGAGTGAGAGCTGCGCCACCAGCGGCTTGGTGGGAGCCACGAACACCACCTTGCCCTGCGGCAGGCAGGGTTGATGAGTTGGGTGGGCAGGGGAAGCAGGGTTGGTGAGTTGAGTGGGCAGGGAGAGCAGGGTTCATGAGCTGAGTGGGCGAGGCCTGGCTTGGCCAGGCATGCCTGCATGCTGGATGGATACCAACCATACCCTGAGCACACATGTCAGCAGACGACACACCAGCAGCAACAAGTCGGCGGCAGCGGCAAACAAGCAATCATATGCATGCGCATGCCAGCCTGTCCCACCTCTGGGAACCAGCGCGCAAAGTTGTGCATGACCACGGCCGCAATCAGCGTCTTGCCCAGCCCGGTGGGCAGGCACACCAGCGTGTTGGTCAGCAGCGCGGTCTGGAAAGAAATGAAGAAAGGAATGGAAGCGGCGGGCAAGTTGGTCATTGTCGCTGCAACTGCTCCCGCGCACTGTGCAAGGCAACGGCACTTTGCAACCCTACGTCAGCCACAGTCAGAACTGCACATGGTTAAACAGCAGCGCCCTGCAGACCTGGATGCAGGCCATCTGGTACTCTCGCTGCGTCACGCCTTTTGGGAACACCCAGTGGCGGGCGGAGACCCTGCGGAGGCGAGTGACACCGGATTGGGGAGCTCAGCCCTTGCTTGGATGTTGGAGGCTGGGTGACAACCATAACCGCAGCAGCAGCACCACGGCAGCCTCAATTTGCACTGCATTCAAGCCAGGCCCTCAAACAACACAGCTCACGCTTGGCCCTCTCCCGCGCACCTGTGCAGCCGGATGCCGCCGCTGGTGGTGTTGACTGGGATGAGATCACCCTCCGCCCCCTCGCCTCCCAGCTCAGCATCGCCAAAAGGAGAAGCGCCGCTGCCACTTGCGCCGCCGCCTCCGCCCCAGCGGGCAGCAGCGGGAGTGACCGCCTCTGGCCCATCTGCGTCTGCGCCACCAAGCGGGAAGGCCGGCTGCCACGGCTGCTGGTCAGGCGGCAGCTGCCACCGCTGGGGCTGCTGCTGTGCCTGCTGCGGAGGTCCAAGTTGGGGCCGGGTCTCCGTAGCCTGCCGCTGCTGCTGCGCCTGCTGCTGCTGCTGTGGTGGCTGCTGCCACGCCTGCTGGCCCACAGGAGCAAAGCCTGGGAACTCGGGGGCGGCTGGGCCAGGCTGCTGCTGCTGCTGCTGCTGTGCCTGCTGAGGTGTGGCAGCAGGTGGGCCCGTCCCCATGGACGAGTCCCACTCATCGGGCATGTCGTAAAAATCAAAGTCCACACCCGGAGGAAGCTGCTGCTGCTGCTGCATCGCCGGCTGTGGTTGCGCTTGCGCCTGCTGCACTGCTGGTGGGGGGCGAGCGGCGGCAGGCTGATAAGGCAGTGGCGCCGCCTGACCAGCGTGGTGCTGCTGCCCTCGCTGCTGCTGCTGCTGGGGTGGTGGCTGGGGCTGCAGGGCACGCAGAGCATCCGCCGTGCTCCTGAACCCTGCTGGCTGCTGCTGCTGCTGCTGCTGCTGAGCGCTCTGCGCCTTCCAGGAGCCGGCAGCCTGCTGCTGGCCTGGCGGGTGCGCAGCTGGCCAGGGGTTGCCAAGTTGCTTCCCCAGCTGCGCCTGCTGCGGCACTGCCTGTGGGTGCTGCCCGCCCGCAGCCGCAGCCGCAGCCCCAGCGGCAAACAAGCCGCCGCCGCCACTGCCCTGCTTGTTCCACATGCTGTATAGGCTGGCCTGCACCTTGCCGCCGCCAGCGGCCTGTCCCGCTGCCGCCGGCGGCCGCGCCTGCCGCCCTGATGGGTGCTGGGCGCCGCGGCCAGAAGCGGGCCCTGCACCTGACGGCCGACCTTGTTGCATTCCAGCCGGCGGCCGCTGAGCGGCGGGGCCAGTGCCAAAGCTCTGCCTGCCGCCGCCCGCTTGCTGGGGCGCCGCCTGCTGAGGCGCTGCATATGGGCCCCTGGGCGGCTGTTGCATGGGCGCCTGCTGCTGGGGGCCGCCCCACTGTGGAGGCTGCGCGCCGTTGCCGCCGCCCGCTGGCCAGCCATAATGTGGCGGCGCCGGCGGTGGCGCCCCGCCGACAGAGCGCCCCTGCCAGCCGGTTGCTATGCCGGCTTGCTGCCCCTGCTGGCCGCCGGGGCCCCAACCCTGGTGCGGCGCACCAGCTGCTGCCGGCTGCCAAAAGCTGCCGCCGGCGGGAGCGGCGGCGGGCGGTGGCGCGGCGGCGGGGGCGCTGGCTCCGGCCCAGCCCCCACCGCGGCTCTGCCATGCGCCCGCATTCGCCTGCTGCTGGGCGGGCGCAGGAGGGGGCTGGCCGTGCCGCTGCGCGAGGGCTTGGCGCTCCAGCGCCTCCAGCGCCGCCAGGTCCTGCACAGATGGATCGGTCGGAGCATCATCTATGCCACGATCGCTTCACGGCGAGCCTCTCCGCCCCACAACCAAACTCGGCATTCGGCGCGCACCAGCTCCTCGTCCGAGTCCATCGCTTATCGTGGGCGATTCATGTCTGATGCCAGAAGCGAAACAAGCCCGCGGAGGGGCATGCCGCCCCTGCCAGCGGCGGTGGTGCGGCGGCGGGCCTGCTGGGCCTTTTGTGCCTCTCGATGGTGCACAGCGTGCATACATCAGGCTGCGTCTGCAAGGGTGGGTAGGTTCACCGCCAGAAAAGTGTTCTCAACGATGTCTGCTTCGATGATGGAGCTTGGCATCTGACCGGCCTCGGCTGTGCAGAAGCAGCGGCCCCTGCTTGCGCGCCCGCTGGCCACATCAACGAAGTGTGCGTGCTCAGGCTCACTGCCGTACATTGATTGCCAGGCATCCGTCCCTTGCACCTTCCACTACACATCTCCCGGCTTGCAGTTTACAAATATGATGACATCTTGACAGTGTGAGAAAGAGAACGCTGAAGGTAAACTTATTGGTCGAGGTGCGTGGCATAAGTGAAAGAATAGCCTGATGCATACGTTGGGATTCAGGGCTGCGAGCAAAGGCTAATAGTCGTCTCGACACGCAAAGAAGGTGACGATGCTCCGGAACGGCTGCGGCACAGGCGCAAGGCGACAGAGGGCAAGGCAGTGAGCAGCAGCGTCTTGAGGCAGCAGGACAACGCGGGTTCGCCATAGCACCCTCTGCAGTGCACTAGCTCAGTACCAGTGCTCAACAGCATTATAACCCTGCGGCAGCCTCACCACAGAAATCGCTGGGTCGCCCTCTTTGCACTTGCCGATACCAGCTGGGAGCTGTCCGCCTGCGGCAGCACAGTGCGGTGTTATGCACCCAAGTCCTTTGCCGGCTTGCTTGCAAGCTGAGCAGCACTGGGCGGCAGCATCCACGCAGGACTGCTGTGGCGGCTGCTACCACTAGGGCCTACCACCGGACTTGCGGCAGCCCACCTTTGGTTTCTGTTTGGGTCATGTACAGGATCTTGGGGGCACTGAACATGCCCACTTGATTGAGCGCCATGCGCCGGTACCAGTTGGCATTCACGGTCGGGTCGGTCGGGCTGCAGGCGGCAGGAGTTGAGGGCCCAGGCTGCGCCTTAGTGACCACTTGCAACACGCGGCAGGCGGGTGCTCACAGGCAGCTGGCCGGCGGCATCAACGCCACGTGACCTCCTCTGGTATAGCATACAGAGCGACGCCGGGCACATGCGACAACTTAGCGCCGGTCCGTGCTACAGCGGAAGCGCCAAACCAGCACCCACCTTGGCATGCCTATGCTGCCCACTTCGCGAATGATCTCCACACTGCCCAGCTGCGTGCTGTTGGCCTCATCGGTGGCCACGAAGCGAGAGAAATGCGTGCCGCTCGGTCCGCGCTCGGTGAAGGAGTACCCTGCAGCCCAGGCAGCGGAAGCAGCGCAGGTGGGATGGCGTGCGCATGTGTGGGGGGGGTATGCATTTGCGCCACACGTGGCCTGGTGGTGCAAGTCACGACGAGTTGAGTGCAATGCAGGGCTGCATTGTGCTGCCGCACCTGTGTGCTTGTCGTTCCGAACGTCCGTGCCGTTGACGATCCAGCCGCGGAACTGGTAGGCTCCAGCCGCAGCGTCACAGGTATAGTTGTGCACACCCTTCACTGCACGCACACGGATAATCGGCAGGGTTGTCAGGCCCGGACCAGGCATGCCCCTCCAGCACACGCACACGCCGCATCCGCCTCACATCAGCACACATCAATGCAAACCCTGCATGCGTCGTCGCTCACCCTCCCATGTGTAAATGGGCTGGTAGGCATCGGCTGGTAACCATAAGGAGTCTGAAGGCACCGGGAAGCACTCCATTTGCTCTGCAGCAGGCAACTTGTCGCAAAGCCGTTTGTGACGCTTGCCCAGGCTCCGACCATGCAAAGTCACCGCAAAGGCTGCCACAGTTGCAACATCATGCAAGTGGGTTGATACACTTTGGTAACACGCACCAGTGGGGTACAACAAGCTGTTGCCGGGGGTGGGGTTGGCCACCAGGGCAGCCAGATCCGGGTTGGGAGGCACCCCCAGCTCCACAAATGTCTGCAAACGGAGTCAACACGCGTGTTGGTGTGTTGGTGTCATGAAGGCGAGTAGGGGCAGAATGCGGTGGTGCTTCGGTTTGGCTGCGCCTAGCGAACGTGCGGGTGCTGCCATGAGACACCCAGGCAAATCACACTCACCGCGTTCTCCATTCCGAGGATGGGCGCATCCGAACCGCCCTGAACCAGCGTCAGCAGGGCCTTTGTGAGGCTGCGCAGCGCGGGGGAACGGGTGGCATGGACGCATGGGGAACAGGCAGCAGCGTAATTGGTACGTGTTTCATGCAGCAGAAGCAGCAATGTGTGAGCAGGACAAGGGCCCCACCCTTGCAAGGCATTTGCTGTCCCAGCAGCAGCAGTATGGTACCAACTCACTTTTGCGCGAGCTCGTCAGCGCCGATCCTGACCGCGATGGCCATGGGGGCACGCAGGATGGGCTGCAGCTCCGAAACAATGGTCAAATTTGGCGCGGGGAACAGTACCGACGAGTCGCTGCAGCAGGGGAGGGACGGGCAGGGGGAGCGTGGGGCACATGTGTCGGTCAGTCAGTCAGGTGGGTGGGTGGGTTCAGCTAGGCTGCTAGTCACAAAGCACTAGCTGTGGGCTGCTTGCTTGTCATCAACAGGGCTGCATAACCCCAGTCAGATAAACAATTCCAAGTATGGCTTACTCGAGGTATCCGTCCACGTCTCCGGCAGCCACGAGCGCCGCCGCGTCTGCAGGGCATGAATCAGGAATCGGCCGGTCAGCCAGCTTTCTGCCCGCTGAGCAGGCGCTCAGTACACCCACACCACACTGCACGCAGGCACGAGCATCGTTACTGTGCAAGCAGCAGGTGCACGCTTCCACACAGCGCATGAATGCAAATAGCCCACCTTGGATGTTGGGCACTTGCACCAGCGTGACGTTTTGCAGCGCGGGCGTCTGCGGCGCCGCATCCAGCACGTAATTGCCCTCCTTCACCGCCAGAGTCCTGCCGGCCAGGTTGCTCCAGCTCCTCACGCCCTCGATCTGGCCGCCGGGGGCAAACAGCGCCACACCGGAGCTGTAGTAGGCCGGGGACACAAACTTCATCAGCTTGCTGCGCTCGGCAGTCACCGTGAAGCCTGCAGGTTTGGGATTGACAAGGGCTTATTAGCTGACTTGTTAAAGGTGTCAGTCGGCTGGGAGAGGCTGACGAGCAGTGGCAGGGCTGCTGGAGGCGGCCGCCGCCGCTGCCTGTCTGAACCGACTATAAAATGCAGCAGCAGCGGCTCACTGTGAATCACTGCGTCCACGGTTCCATTAATCAGAGCATACATGCGGTCCTCAAAGGTGTCCAACGGAACGATCTGGGGTCCACAGGAGTTTGGGGTGGGCAGGCGGGCATGCGTAATGGGGCGGGGTGCGGGCGGGGGGGCAGCTAACGCAGACCATGCAAGCGATGACCATGCCAGGGCTGGCCACTGCCATGCATCTGACGGTGCTCACCTCCAGCTTATAGCCCGCCTCCTTGGCAACCGCATCAATGAGCATGCCCTCCAGCCCTGCAGGCAAAGCAGGGCACTTAGAGTCAGATGCGCATGCGGCACATGCAGCGCACAAACCCGGCCGGCAGCAGGCAGGGCAGGGCAGCAATTGCAGTGCCAACAAAAACGTACTCAAAGAGTGCTGAGAGTGCCGAGCAGTCAGCTCAAGCAGCTGCAGGGCTTGCATCGATCGCTCACCCTCTGGCTCGCCGTTCTCCAGGCTGCTCATGGGCACACGGGGTTCAGTCCCAAAGCCCACACGCAGGACGGGCTGCCCCGCCGCATCCGCCTGCAGTTGCCGTGCTGCCAGTGCTGTCCCAGCACATGCTAGCAGCACCACGAGGGCGGCCAGGCGCCCCATGGCGCGGCAGGGTGGTAGCGCCGCCGCTAGCGGGGTGGCGGCGGCGGCGGGGTGCTCGTTGGGAGGCGCGTTCCTGGCGCGCCGGTACGTTGGCCGAAATCACGGGTGGTTGAGCGCGTTGTTTGTGCGTGCTTGGGCGCCCGCGAGCGTGCAACGCGGCAGACCGCCCTTGGCACTTGGGTCGCGGGCAGCCAGGCGGCCGTTCTGCGCGACAACGCAATGCTTGTCGGTCTGAGATGTCGCCAGGGCGGGAGCCTGGGCGTTCTGCTCTGCCCGCGGCTGCTCATGTGTTATCTGCGCCGCCGCCGCCATGCAGGGTCACCCAAGCTTCCAGCGCTCTCTCACGCCTCCAAAAGATCCATTTTGTGTAATCGACTGCCTCAGCCACACTGCAAGGGGCCAGCTGCGCGGCAGTGCCCTGCCCCCCGAACTCCCCGAGCAGCCATGCCCCACCCAGCGCCTCGCAGACGGCAGCGCGCCGCTCAGGGAGGCAGCCGAGGCGCAGGGCACGAGCAGGCGGGCGGGAGCGGCAGCCAGGGCCGCGTGGGCGCCGGCGCCGCTGCCGCAGGCGACAGCAGCGCTAGCGATGAGGCCTGGCACCACGAACTGCTGCTTGCACCAGATTGGCATGGTCTTGCGCGAGGTGAATTGAAGGTCCATCAAGCGCAATGAGAATGACTGATCCAGTGTGGACATAACGGCAGCACCATATGCGCCTCCACGCTTCAAAACATGACGCTTCTCCCACCCGCCCGCAGCCCGCTACATTGGAAGATCCACTGGAGCGGCACCAAACGCTGCTTGATGCCGCCGAGTTTGCTGCGCAGCAAGGCTACACCCACCTTGAAGAGCTGGCGCTGGCCGCAGCCAGGGTGGTGGAGGGGCAGGCCCCCGCCGACACGGGCGCCAGCGGCGCTGCAGCCGCCCCCGCCGGCAATGCCAGCAGCGAATCGGTTCATCACATGCTGCTGCTGCTCCGGGTCACCACCGCCCTGCTTGAGGTGAGGCAAACGAAACAAATCAGTCGTGTAAAGACACTCCCCTGTCTGCATGGCCCTCAACCTTGCTCTCCAGTGTGGTGCTAATTGACGTCCTCAACGACTCTCCACCCCACACTGCCTCCCACCCGCCCAGCCCTCTACAATTGGAGGCCCTCGCGAGGTGCACGAGTGCCTGCTAGATGCCGCCGAGTTCGCTGCCACTTATGGTTACACTGACATTGAACAGCTGGTGCTGGCGACCGCCAGAGTGGTGCTGGCCCCCACTCCTGAGGTACAGGAGGGGGCGGCCACAGCAGCGGCGGCCACAGCAGCCTCGCCTGTGGCACCTGACCGCCGCAGCACAGCTGGTGGCAGCGGCAGCAGCCGCGCCGCAGCAGTGTCTGGTGCGGCGGCCGTGGCAGCCGCTGCACCAGCCGCTGCTGCCGAGCGGCCGCGCAGGCAGTGCGCCAATTGCGGCGCCACCAGCGGCGGCGGTGTCAAGCTGAAAAATTGTGCTGGCTGCCGCAGCATTTGGTTCTGCTCGAATCAGTGCCAGACAGCAGCTTGGCCGCGGCACAAGCTTGTGTGCGCTCGTGTGGACAGAGAGCCTTGATATAACATATGCAGCACGTTAGAGCAGTTGCTTGTAAAGCAGCTTGGTTGTGAGCAGCGGTGAGCGGTATGGGAGGGAGAGCGGGCTGTAGTGGAGGCACAGCGCTGGCAAAGGCAGCCTGAGCATCGCTCCGCAAGCCTCGGCCACCTGTACTCGCACAGTTTGTTTCGGTGTCTGTTGAAACAGCAGCAGCAGATCTCTAGAGACAATGCCAATTTAATACAACTGGCAGGAGGGTCTGTTCAAAGGGCACAATAGCGGTCCTGGCAGGCATGCAGCGCAGAACCAATCAAAGCTCCACTGCTTCATTGTGCAGCTCAAAATGGTGTCCCCTGCCATTTAGCTCTGCCACTGCCAGATGCACAGCCCGCATCATCGGCCGCGGGCCTCCTGCAAACACGCCCACTGGCCCGCCCCCCGCCGCTTCTGCCGCTGCTGCCGCCGCCCTCAAGCAGGCTGCGATGTCCGGCCGCCCATGCTGCACTTGGATGCTGATGCCCTCGCCAGGGAGGGTGACGGCATTGTTCACCTGTAAGGGCGATTGTAATGATTGGCACATGAGCTGAGGCACCCAGCTGCACTGCATCACACTGGGAACCATCATGGCAACCAATGCAACTGTCTCACCCACAGCTGCCACAACCAATGCCCGTGGTCGGTCTCACCAGAGTGCAGCCCTGTGCCAACAGTGCTGCCATAAGGCTCAGCTGCGTCTGTGGCGCCGCGCCCAGCAGCCCGCATGGCATGCAGCGGGAATATGGCCAGTGCGTATGGCAGGCCGAGGGCAAGGGCAGAGATGAGGGTACAGATCACCAGGCCGCCCTGTGGTTGGACGGGTTGACAGGAAAGCATGGTTAGCAGGCGCTGTTTTCAAGTCAAGGCGGCGTGTGCGGACAGCGCGCCTGGGCTGCATACTCAGCTGCCATAAATGGCACGCCTGTGCGCCCTGCTCCTCACCCACCATAGCTCCGCCCGGCTGTGCACCGTGCATGAGGTGTAACACCGCAGGCATGGGCACACCTCGCCCCTGTGGGGCTCCTCACCCGCCACTGCTCCGTCCCAGGCTCTTGCAGGTAAGACACGCCCAGCAGGGCGCCGCACAGAGCCCCAAAATAAGCCAGGCAGTACACAGCCGCCAGGTGCAAGGCTCCAAACGACAGCGGCTGGGCGAGCCTGCAGATGGGGCAGGTGGCACGGGCAGCCAATTGGCAAAGTGGGTGGCGCAGGCAGACGGGCAGGCACAGGGGAGCCTCTCCACGCAAGGTCGAGGAACGGCACCGCTACGGCAACACGGTTCACTGCCGCGTGTGGCTGTTGTTTTGTGAAAACGCACCTGAGCATGCTCCAGGGGAAAGGGCTGCTGCCTGGCATGCGCTTTGCGGGCGGGGCAGCGCCAGGGCTGCTTGGGGCAGCCGGCAGCTGCTGCCGCAGCCGGCCCTGCCTGCTTGCATGCGCTTGCAGGTTGATGGCTCCGCTGGGGGCGGTGCTGGTTTTTGAGTCCGAAACACTCTCCTCGCCGCCGGTGGTGTGCAGCTGCAGCGTCAGCCAGCCGTCCTCAGCCCTGCACTTGGGTGTTTTGCAGTGCGTACAAGTCGAGCCAGAGCGGGTTGCGACAACGGGTCATGTGGCATCAGTAATCTCCCGCTGGTGGCTGCCGACTACACAAATGAACTTTCCGCAGCATCGCAACGTGCCAGGTGGCATTAGCAGGTGCTGCTCATCACGGTGGCATGCTCACCCAGCAGCCCTCAGGAGCGGAGCATCCAGCACCGAAAACTCAGCCATGCGCCTTGCTGTCCAGACGCATAGCACCCGTCGCGGCAGGGGCGCTGCGGCTTGCTTGCCCGCCGAGCGCACCCCTGCAATGCAGCGCAGCATGCTCAGCAGTGCGGTCACGCCCACGCCGCCGCCAAACATGATGCAGGTTTCGTAGCGCTGCCACGCCGGCGGTGGGGCCAGCAGGCAGCTGCCGCTCATCTCGTTGCCCATGGGGCCAGACAAGCGCACAGCCAAGGGCTGCCTGTGACGCAGAGCGTCCAGCAGGCGCTGCAAGGGGTCAGGTGCAGCGTGCATCAAGCGAGGAGCGGTGGCACAAGTATTGAAGCTGCCCTGCCGCAGGCGTCTCCTGAGGTGCCCACGGCCCTCCGCTGCACCCCTTGTGCTCGCACGAGGATTATCACTGTGCCTGAACGGCCCCTTGCAACCCACCTGCGTGTACCGGCCGTATGCCTTGACGTGCAGCTTGAGGCTGCTGCCGCCGCCGCTGGCCACACTGAATGGGTGCCACTGCCACCGACTCATGCTGGGCACTGAGAGCCAGACTTCGGAGAGGGGGCGGTGGCGCACGGCCTGAAGTGGGGTGGAGAGATGGGCAGGCAAGAGGCAGCCAATGATCGGCAGGGCTGGCGGAATGGCAGGATAGTGATGGCAGGACCGTGGCGGCGACAGCAGAGGGGCGGCAGATGGCCAGGCACTCGTGCCCCACACAGGCCGTTGGTTCTGCTCAGCCAGACCTCCCACCTGGTCTGCAGTCACAACCACCGTGGCAATGCCGCTGCTGTCGTCCACAGTGGCGGCTGCCACGGTTGTGAGGTTGGTCATCTGCCCCGCCCGCTGCGCCAGGTCAGCAGCGTATAGGATGAGGCCGGGGGTGAACCATAGCCAGCAGCCTGCCGATCAACGGTAACAGGGTTTGGTACAGGTGCAACGAACAGACGACCGTATATGAGCTCAGCCAGAGGTCTCTAAAGGCACCGACACCCATTGGCAGTGAGCGCAAGTGCACAAAGGGGCTCACCTGGGTAGTGGGCGCAGGACAGGAGGAAGAATGCCACGAAGCACGCGATGTGCAGCCTGAAGAATAGCTGCAATGCAAGGAGGGAGGCACACATGCCTGTTCGGAAGACAGTAGCGCATCAAACAAGCACCAGGTATCTAATCATGAATGTGCTGGGGCTGGCTTGCTCGGAGCATGGCTAGCTGCAGCAGGTGCCTGGCGCCACTGGCACTGGCAATCTTTGGGACTCCCGCAGACCAGCACAGCATCCTTCATAGCTCATGCCTCACCTCGTAGAAGTGGCGGCGCACCCAGGTGAGGGAGGAGCCCCACAGCACCAGCCCAGCAAAGTAGGCGCAGGAGCCAGCCAGGTTGGACACCTCTCCACTGCCTCCCCAGGCAGCAAAGCTACGCCGGAAGCTGCCGGCTGTGCCCCAGTAGGCATAACAGAGGATGGCGTGTACTGTCAGAATCCACATCGTCCCATGGCCGACCTGCAGAGCGGGGCGTGTAAAGGCAAGATCTCTGCCGCAATGCAGGCAATGGCAAGGGAGCTCACATACGGCTGAGGACGTGCGAAACGGGAGGTGCCTGCAGCTGCTGCCGTGCATATGCCCCTCCACCCTCCCACCCACTTGCCCAGCGGTGGTAGCGGATCAGACGGTTGCGCCCCACGCCAGTCAGCCAGGTGATGGCCTGCAGGAAAGGCGAATGGGCAGGCTGCTCCATGGCGCATGGCACCAGAATTTGCTGCCCGCAGCGGCGAGTCAACGCCTGCTGATATCTAATGGTAGCGCAGGCAAATCCCATCGCAAGCTGATGGAATGATGGAAACAGCCACAGTGCACTCACGTTGGTGTGTGGGATGGGCATAAACAGCAAAGCCAGGTTTGGAAGGACCATGCGACCAAAGAGCTTGGCCACTCTGCAGGCGGTGGCAACAGCAAAAAACCTCGTCATAGCAGCGGCGAGTCAGTAGAGGCTGGCTTGGCAAGCTGGAATAGCATGGCACTAATCATCGTTGCAGCAGCCCCCGCAGATGTGCCTGCCACCCACCCGTTCAGCTGCTCGTCCCTCAGGAGGGGAAACTCGCTGGAAAAGATAGGGCGGAGTCCACTGGCCAGCCAATATAAGTTCATGCCGACCCAGCAATGCCACCGGCCTCTGCTACGCTCAGGCCGCCACACCAGCCGGCCCACAGCGTGCGAGGGGGCAGCTGGGTGGACAGTAGGCATGCCGAGCACCGGACCTGCAGCCGCGAACAGCAGCGTCAAGAGGGTCACATGCATGCGTGCATGATGCGTGGGCAGCCCCTGTTCCCCAGCAAAACATCATTGCATGTGGCCCACTCAGTGAGGTGGCTGCTGCAGAGAGTGCATGCAGCGTGCAGGTGCATGCATGCAGGGTTGCACACCTGCTGAGCCACCCCGCCACGTGCAGGCTCCACAGGCGGGCGCGCTGGTGGCAGGCGGCGGGCTGCCAGCGCGATCAGAAGAGCAACAAGAACGCCACCCCACAGGCAGAGGATCGCCAGCGCTGTGGAGCCTGCAGGCAAGAGCGATGTCAATAGTTGGTTAGTTAGCATGGTTAGTTGGCAAGGAGGCAGCAGTTGTTCGCCCAGCATCAGGCATTCGGCAAGCGGGAGGCCGGGCTTACCGTCAAGCGGAGGAAAGTCCAGCGCCGGCAGCACCCCTCCTAAGGCCTGATAGTGCGTGCTGCCCGCATAGTAGAGGAAACAGGCGAAGCATAGGCCGCAAAGCCAGGCCGCGGCAGCAGCCCCGGCCCGCAGAGTAGCTGCAAGCCCGCCGGCCAGCCCCATCTGCACGTGGGGGGCGCCTTAGCCCTTTTGAGGGTCAGCTGGCGCACTGGGAGTCAGTTTACAGCGATTCAGCTTCCGGAAGCGCGGAACCAATAGCACAAATGACGGTCAAACCACGGCCTCCATCGGTCAAACGGAGTGCCGCCATGGTGACCCTCCGTCTTCCGTCACATTTCAACTGCCTTGAGATCCGGATCTGCCCTTGAATGCTCCACCACGTGCCCGTGACGGTGCAGCTGGCCGCCAGAGTGAACGAAAGACGGGCTACCAACACTTCTCGCTGCTCATTTCGCAGCGGCAGGCAGTTTGACCATGCGGCCGCCGTCGGCGGCGCCGCTGCTCCTCGCCCTGGGCCTGGTGTGGGGCCTGGCAGATCCCAGCCGTGCAGCCACGGTTACCATGAACTCCGGGACATACACATTCGCGAACAAGCTGGACCTGAGGTGCGCTGCAGCGGCCGCCGCTGGCGGTGCGGCGTGCGGCACGGGGCGGCTGCCGCTGCGGCGGTTGGCGAGCGAGGCTGCATCAGTGGTGATCAGCGTGCCTGCCCTGATGTGTATGATTTTATGAATTGCTGAAGCTCCACACACTTGCACTGGCCAGCAGCTAAATGTCCCCCAGCCCGCCTGCCCTGCCGCAGCTCCCGCACCCCAGGGCGCACGCTGCTCTTGCACTACACGCTCACTGCCGATGGCAAGCTGCGCGGCGCTCTGGTGGCCAAAGTCACCCCATCTGAGTATGCCGGCATCAGCTTGGGGCCAGCGCATCGCGCCGCCTCTGAAACAGTGCTGGCCACCACTGCCTTTGTGGACGGCTACTATCTTTCCAGCTACCTGACAGGTGGATGCAGGGCAGGTTTGGGAGGCGGGCCATGTGCAAATGGAATGTGAAGGAGGCACACAGTAACCACACAGTAACCCTGCTGCTGCACACCCCAATCACACAGGTGTGTGCAATGGAGCACGCGGCAGCTGGCCGCTGACGGGCAAGGCGGTGGAGTGGGACGCTGCAACAGGTGTGCTGGGGGGGTGCATACCAAAATGCAACCCAGCGCCCTATTGGCATTGAGCGTTCCAGTTGCCGTTGCGCATATGCACTGGTAAGTGAGTGCTGGTTTGCTGCAGCTGCAAGCAGATCTAGATCTCGTCCCGCCGCTGTTCCCCCAGGCCTGCTGACGGCGCTGTTCACCGGTGGCGGCATTGCGGGCGGGAGCACCACAATCGGCTATGTATTCGGGCCCTACTCTGGAGGGCAGCTGCGCAGCCACGTACTGGGCTACCCGTGAGTTGGCCACTGACACTGCGCTTTATACTTGCGAACCTTGCAATTACAACCAAATAAAACTTCGCTGTTCCAAACCGTGTACACGGACATGTCCTCTGCCTGCCACTGCAGGTGGGGCAATGCGGCGGCCAACATGGCCATCTACACACCACGCCCTCCCCCGCCTCCAGTGCCCTCGCGGCCTCCTCCAGGGCCGCCGCCCCCTCGGAATCCTCCTCCCCCGTTTCCACAGCCACCCAGTAACTCGCTGCTGGTCAGCATGCCAGCACTGGAACTCACGCCCTCGCCCCCTACAGCTGGCGTGGGCAACTTGAACGCCACCACAGACCTTCGGACCGCCTTGGGAGCGCTCCCGCCGCCGCCAGCTGCAGCGGACTTCATGGTGACCGCCTTTTCGGAACGGTCGCCACCGCTGCCGCCGCTCACTGCTGATGCGAGGCAGCTGCCCCTTCAGGCCCTGCCGCCGCCTTCAGCAGTGGAGGCGCTGCCTGAGCCTCAGGCGAAAGCCGCGCCAGGAGAGGCTAACAGTGATTCCAGTGACCCGCAGCCAGAGCAGCCGACTGATCTGGGCGCAAGCCTGGATGGGCAGGTTTTGGATGTGGTGGAAGCTGTGAGCGGGGAGTTTTCTGATGAAGGGCTGCTGTCAGGCGATGAAGAAGGGCAACTGCTGGCAGGTGATGACCTGGAGCCCGGCAGCCCAGCCCCGGCCTTCAGCCTGGCGCGCTGGGCAAACGAGCAGGCGGCCACCAACTGGCGGCTCATGATGGCATTCTGCGCTTCAGTAGCAGCAGGCAAGTTTTGGAGTGATGAAACAAACACACGTCAAACATTGGGCGGGTGGTCCGCACTGCGCTGTGCGTGCTGCTGTGCCTGCTCATTCCAACCCATGCCCTGCCTCTTGCTCACCTGCTGCAGCACCCGGCGTGGCGCTGCTGCTCTGGCCGTTCCTGTTTGATGCTGCGGCGGATGCCTGGGCGCTGTGCAAGCGTGCAAGTTACAGGCGGCGAATACCGCCGGCCTGACCAGATCAATTAACAGCAGTGCAGCTAGTGACCATACCGTACACAATACACCACACATCTGAAGCTACTCCAGGCCTGCAACCTATGTAATGCCAAGCTTGTTCCACATGCTGTTGATTACACACCTCCCACTTGCCAGGCCAGTTCACGGCAGCAGCAGCGGCCCCGCCTGCAGCTCCGCCAGAACGCTCTGCAGCTGCCCAAACTTGGCTGCCGCCGCTGCCTTGTGCTGCTCCAGTGCCGACAAGACCTGGAAGAGTGGGAGGGAGGGGTTGAAGGAGGCACAGCTGTGTTGCTGATTGGGGAGGGAACGCTGAGGGGCAAGCAAGGCACACCACCACCAGCAAGACCTTGTTAGGCAGGAAGCAGTGAGCTGCTCACCTCCCGCAGCTCTTCCTCCACTTCCGCCACTCGGCTGGCCGCTGCTGCCGCCTGAGCACGATGCCGCTCTGCTGCCTCAGCTGCCGCCCGCGCTCGTGCCTGTAAAGAACCAGCATGGCGGCATCAGCAGGCGAGTCGGGGCAAAGGCCGCCGGCAGGTACAGCAGCTTGCGGCCTGTGCCTGCAAACTTGCCCTGTGCAGCTGGGCATTCACCCTTCCACCTTGCTGTGCCATGAGCCACGCACAAACCTGCAACAAAACCAAACTTAAGCGGTGCGTACTACCCACCTGTTCCTCCTGCAGCTGCCGCCCCAGGCTGGCTGCCTGCGCCTGCGCCTGCTGCGCCGCTCCTGCCAGCCCGTCACGCTCTGCCCGCAGCTCAGCGGCAGCTGCCTGTGCTACATCACGGTCGGCGGTCAGGCGCGCCTCCTATGGGAGATGTGGGCAGGCAGAGGGCAGGGTTTGGTGCCGCGCAAACGGGCTGTAGGCAGGCATCACAAACAAGACCGACATGCCTTGGACAAAGCCCCGATGCACCGTTTGTCTCAAATTTCCAACTCCTCCCGCCAGCCAGCTCTGCCTCACCCACAAGCCCTGCCCACCTTTTGGTCGAACAGCGCCTTGACTCGCCCCACCTCCTCGCCCACCCAAGCAATCATGCCCTCCTTCTCAGCCGCCGCCGCCTCTGCCGCTGTGGCACGAGCGGATGCATCGCCTGCCCGCCGCTCCGCATCCGCGAGCCGCCGCTCCAGCTGATCTATCACGGCCTCCTGAGCTTCTATCTCCGCCCTGCGTGTGTCAAAGGCAGCGAGGGTGAGCTGGTGCACGCAGGTTGGCATGCACGCTCGTCGCAAGCTGAGAGGCAGGCTGGCACCCGTGCTGTGCCTGCCAGCTGGCCCAATCTCCTGAAACCGTGCTGCCTGCCTGCCTTGCACGCACCTCAGGCTGTCCTGCTTGTCTGCAGTGCCGTCTCGAACGGCACGCAGTTCCTCCTCTGCCTCGTCAGCCGCCGCCTGTGCCTCAGCGGCAGCGGCCTGCACAAATTGGAAGCATATGAGGGGTGTGCAGGGTTCAGCTGAGTGGGTGATTGGCCCACCCATGCTGAGCTAGTGCACAGCACGCAGCATCAACCACATTGCAGCCCATCGCGCCAAACACAGCGCACCCATGGCAGCACTTGCCTGTGCGTCTGCAGCTGCTCGCTTCAGGTCGGCGATGCGCTCGTTGGCGGAATCAACCATGGCCTCCTTCACCCTGCAGCAGAGAGTGTGACACCGCCCCATCGTCATGTTGCAGCAACTGCTGTACACATACATAGCCTGCGTCGGGGTGGCTTCCTTGTATCCCGCAATAATGGCTATGTGCAGGTTATGCATTGCTCAGCCAGCTGCTACCTCTTCACCAGCAGCACTCACTTGACAGCATCCCGCAGGTTTTGCGCCTCCTCAGCCAGCTGCTCCACCCGGGCTCGAGCCTCAGCCGCCGCACTCTCGGCAGCAGCTGCACGGCGCGCCGCCTCCTCTCGCCCGGCCTTCAGCTCGGCTGCTGCTTCCGCCAGCCTGCAGGGAGCAGCCGTTGTTGGAGAGGCATAAGGCACAGCAAGGACATTGAACAGTAAGGGCATGCCCCAGCATTGGCATAAGGCTGGCGGTGGGTGCACTGGAAACCCCCTCTCCTCCCACCTGCTCGTGGCCTCCTGCCGCGCCTCCAGCAGCTGCTGCTGGCTGCCTGCCAGCCGCTGCTGCAGTGACTCGGTGAGACGCCGCTCCTGAGGACATTGGGGAAGAGGAGGGGAAGATGCATCGGCATGGCAGCAGCTGGGTTTTGAAGCGGGCTGCACTGCTATCAGGGTCCCTGCACAACAGCTATGTTAGCCTCCACCCCTCAATCCCACCCCACCTGCGTCAGCTGGTCTCGGATGGCCGCCAGCTCGCCCGCCCGCTCCCGCAGCGCCAGCAGCTCGCCCCGCAGCCGATCCAGCTCCTGCATGGGGCCACATGCATGGGGCCACAGCTGGAGCTTCAATTTAAGTCCTCAAAACCAGAAGGCGGCACGGACAGGGGCAGGGCTGCGTCCTGAGCGCCTGCAGTGGCGACCCTGCAGCGTGCAATTGTACGCGCCCCTTTGCAACGTGAACTCCCCACAGAGCACCGCCTGCAGGCACACACTTCAGCAGCGCACCTGCGGGTTCATGGCCTGCAGGCGTGCCTGCGCCTCCGCCCGCTCCTGCGCCAGCCCCCGCATGCGCAGCTTCTGCTGGCGCACCACTTCGCTCAGCTCGCCCACCAAGCCCTCCAGCTCCTGCAGCACAGCCCAATTGAGTGATTGGAGAGGTGCTGATGCTCAGCTGGAATGTCTCCCTAACATCAGCAGCCAGCAGCTGAACCTGCCCACCTTCCAGCCCACACCCCATGCACACCTGCCGTCGCGCCTGGCTGTCGGTCAGCGCACGTCGCAGCTCCACAGCATCGGCTGCTAACGCCTCGAGGTCAGCCCGCATGTCACCTGACTCCCGAGCAGCCTCCTGCAAGGGGATAAGGGTGGGCAAAGGATGTGCTGTGAATCAAGACAGTTTGCCGCTAGGAATTGGCTGGTCCAGGTACTGTCCTTGCATATCGCGGCACCCAACCTTTGTTGCATGCACGTTGCAGTGCCACACATGAAAGGCTCCACCCACTCAACAGCACCTGCAGCGCACAGCGGAACTCAGCCTTGACCTCTGCCAGCCGTCGCTGCAGCCCGTCCCGCTCCCGCTGCACCTGCTGCGCTGCTGCAAGAGCCTCGGCTGTGGCCGCCTCAACCTCTTGCTGGTGCTGCTGCCGCAGCGTGGCGGTGGCGCCGTCGTGCTCAGCGTGCACAGCAGCGAGTGTGGAGGACAGCTGGCGCAGCTGCTGCGCAGCCTCGCGCTCCCGCCCTGCCACCTCAGCCAGCTGCTGCTGCGCCTCAGCCGCCTGGCTGCGAGCTGCCGCCAGCTCCGCCTGCGCCTGCTGCAGCACCAGGCTGCTCTCCACACTGGCTGCATTGCCTTCGGCCTGCAACCGCTCCGCCGCTTGCCGCTGCTGTGCCGCCTCCTGCTGTGCTGCCGCAAGCTCAGCCTGGGCAGCTGCCAGCTCCGCCCTGCTCCGCTCCAGCTCACCAGACAGGTTCTGCGCCTCAGCTGCTGCGCGTGCCTGCTCTGCTGCTCGTGCAGCCTCGCAAGCATCCAGCTCCTGCCAGGCTCGACCCAGCTCATACTCCAAATCCTGCTGCCGCTGCTGCCCGGCCGCTGCGCCCGCCTGTGCCTCGTTCAGCTGCCCCGCTAGCGCATCACAGCGCGCCTGCAGGCTGGCTGCCTCTGCCCGAGCCTGCTCCAGCGCCGCTGCTGCCTGCTGCTGCAGGGCGGCTGCCTGTGCCTCGGCACGCTCAGCCGCCTCTGCAGCCCGCTGCTCCGCAGCTGCTGCAAGCGTGGAAGCCTCCTGCTGAGCTCGCTGTGTGGCCTGCGACTGCACCTGCAGCTCTGCCTGCAGTGCCTCAACCTCAGCAGCAAGGTCCTCTGCTTGCTGACGCAGACGCTGCTGCTCCTGCTGCGCCGCTGCTAGAGCCGCCGCTGCACCTGCTGCCTCAGCACCTGCAGGGCCAGCAGGCTCAGTCTGCACAGCAATGGCACGTGTTGGCTGCCGCTGACATGGGCACTCACTGCTGCCTGCTGCCTGCTCAGCGAGCCTGCCGCTCGCCTGCCTCTCAGGCTGCTGCACACGCTGCAGAGCGCGAGAAATGGCGCCAGCCAGCTGCGGGCAGCTCTGTAGCAGCGCCTGCAGCTCTCGCTCAGGGCCGCTGCTGTCACTGGTGCCGCTGCTATCGCCTTCCACACCCTTCTGCATGGCTGCACGGCTCCGCTCTGGGCTGCCAGCAAACGATGCCAACACACGCTGGATGCGCTCCAGTGGCACCGAGCCGCCCTGCCCGCCGCCGCCGCCATCCTGCTGCATTTCAGCCGGTGGCTGCGCCGTCTGCTGGTCGAGCTGCTCCAGTGCTGCCGCGTGCTGCTGCTGCTGTGCCGCTGGGGCAGCTGGAGGCTGGAAGGCCTGCAGCTGCAGGGCTGCCAAGTACTGCAGCGCCTCTCCAGGGCTGACCGGCTGCCCATCCAGCAGCTGCAGGCGCGGCAGCGCAGCAGCAATCGCCAGGCGGTATTGATGCTGCCGGCACACCGGGTTGCCTGCGATAAAAGTGCAAGAGACATTGCATCTGCCTGGTGGCCCAGCACGTTGCGATCGTTGGTGTGCCACTCAATGCAGGCTAGTTATTAAGCTGCTCTGGCCAAGCAATGCTGTGGCATGGTATCCCACGCACGACGCCTGCAGCCTAACACCCTGCTGCCCCCTCACCTGGCGAGCCGCCCGCCAGCTGCAGCTCCGCCAGGCGCGGCAGGCCGGCCAGCACTGAAAACTCGGCCAGGCTGGCCAGTGCATTGTCCCTCACATCCAGCCGCTCCAGCGGGCCGCCATGCAGCGCAGCCAGGCCGGCCAGCGAGGCCAGGCTGTTGTGCGCCAGGCTGAGGCGCCGCAGGCGGGTGAGCCCAGCCAGTGTGCCCGGCCCCAGGGCAGCCAGGCAGTTGCCGGCCAGGCTGAGGGAGGTGAGGGCGGGCAGGCCGGCAAAGGCGCCGTCAGGCAGAGCGGCGATGCTGTTGGAGGACAAATTCAGGTCCTGCAGGGCGGTCAGCCCCGCCAGACCTGCCACGCTGGCGATGCTGTTGCCGTGCAGGCACAGCTGCCGCAGCGCCGGGAAGCAGGCCGGCAGGTCTGGAGGCACAGCGGTCAGGCCCTCGCCAACCAGGCTGAGCGCCGTGGCTGCCTCATCACCACCGATGCCACTGCCGTCTGCCTCGTCGTCGCTGCTGCTTAGATCAGCAGCCAGCAGCGCCGACAGGTCAGCGCCTAGATCTGCAGCGTCCAAGTCTGATGTACTCCCGCTGCCGTAGGGCGCTGCTGCACCGCTGCCGGCTGCTGCGGCATGCGCGGGCATGCTAGCTACTGCTGCCATTGCTGTGACTGCTTAGCGGTCTGCTGCAGCGCTGGGCTCAGGTCTCGCAGTATAGCTGCAGCTGAAAGGCGCCCTCCAGTGTGCACGACTTGATGGGCACAATCTCCGCCTGCGGCAGCGGAAGAGCAGGCTACTTTGGCACACCAGCAGCAAACACAGCACAGCCTCCTCAGCAAGCATGGTCTAGACTTGCACCAACGCTACAAACTGACCCCTGCATGTGGCAGCAAACTCTGTGCTCACCAACCCGTCTCCACTCATCACCCCACCCGCCCACCTGGCGCAGCTCCAGGTGTCCCGGCCCCGCCTGCTCCTCAGCCCACTCAGCCAGTGGCACTGAGCCCACGCTGCCGCGTGCCGCTGTGGTGTAGGCCGCCACCTCAAAGGAGCAGCCGGCCGGCAGCTTGCGCAGGTAAGCGTCGGAGTACTGCAGCTTGAGCAGTGCACCCCGCAGCTGCGCCTGCACCGCCTCAATGTCCAGTGCTGGCTCCTCGCCGCCGCCGGCGCTGGCGCTGGACAGAATCTGCATTTGGGGCAGCAACAGACAGGGTTGGCTGTGTTGAGAGTGGCTCCGTGAGTACAGCGATGCAGCTCAGCAGGTGAAGTAATGCAGGCATGAGGCGGGGCGGCAGCATGAGGCGGGCGGCTCTGCGGGCTTTTCACAATGCACTTGATCACAATCGCACACGCAACTCGCAACTTGCGCACCCGTGGCTCAAACACAAAGCGCTCCACGGGCGTGCGGTTGGGGCTCAGCACCAGCACCGCAACCTTGGCCAGCGTGCCGGAGGCGAGCGGGCCCTGCAGCAAATGCATGTACGTGGGGTGTGTGTTATGACTGACATGGAGTTTGCAACAAGGGCCACGGCTGTTGCAGCCGTTGCGCTGCGAGCTATCACTTCACCACTGCTGCATGCATCAACCCAGGCCCACGGGCATTCAGCTGCGCACCCAGCACCCACCCGCAGGCCGGCCACGGCGTCGGCGATGTAGGCGTTGAGGTCGGGGTGGCGGGAGCGCCGCACCGCGATGCCGTACAGGCGCTGCCGCTCAAACAGCTCGGGCGCGTACAACTCGCGCACAAAGAGCACCTGGTGCACCAGCGCCTCCAGGAACTCGAGCAGCACGTCGACGAGCGAGTCGCGGGCGGCGGCAGGCGCGGCGGCGCCCGCGGGCATTGGCGCCGACGGGCGGTTGGGCCGCCGTGCCGCGGCGCTGCTTTAGCTCTGAGCTGAGGATGAGGGAGGGAGGGCCGCCGAGGGCTGGGCAGGGCAGGGAGAGCGACGGGCGGGTCGCTGCGCGGCGAGGAACAATTGTGAGGCCCCTCGAGTGATCTGCAGCACCGCACAGACCCACCGACTTGAGAGGCAATGCAGCGCCGCCCGGATAAAAGTTGACTGCCGCCGCCCCGCTGGCGGCGCCCGCCCGATGCAGCTTGCACAGCGGGTGGCGGGCCACCATTTCGCCCGCAACCCAACATGGCAGCCTGCTCGATCGTCTCTGGCCCGGCCTGGCGGCCCACCGCCCGCCCCAGCGCTCACACGCGCGCCGTCCCGGCTGCCTGGCGCCGCTGCCCGCCCACTGGACCTCGCAGTGCGGTGTGCAAGGTAAGCGCTGTAAAATTATAGATGCGGCAGGCCGGCACACCCCGCGAATTGTCACCGCCGCTGGCGCCGCCCGCCGCCGCCACTGCTTCGTTGCACCTCCTGCTGACCTCACCCTGCACCACGTGCTGCTTTGCTCTCACGACTCACGCATTCGCCTGACGCCCATGCTGCAGGCCGCCAGTGCCTCCGCAGCCCCAGCGCTGCTGAGCGAGCCGGAGCGCGCTCTGCTCGCTGCAGTCGATGCGCTAGGTTACCCCGCGGCCATCTTTCCTGGCGACGAGCCCTCCCGGCGCACTATTGACAGCAGCATTGCAGCGCTGGAGGCAGCCAGCCCCACACCGTCACCGCTGCGGCAGCCAGAGTGCGGCGGCGTGCCCTCGCCGTTGCTGCTGGGGGACTGGGAGCTCATCTATGCCAGCAGCGGCACCTACTTGACCCGCAGCGGCGGTGCACAAGCGCTGCTGACAGCCAGCGCGCTGCCAGGTGTGGGGGTGAGCGGCATTCGCCAGGGGCTGCAGCTAGCAGGCGGCAGCAGCAGCGGCAGCAGCAGCGGCAGCAGCAGCAGCGGCAGCAGCAGCGGCAGCAGCAGCGGTAGCAGCAGCAGTAACCCCAGCCAGCCGCAGCTGCGCACATCAAATGCAGCCACGCTGGGGCTGGGTCCCTTTGGCGACTGGGAGATTGTGATTGAGGGCGTGTGGGCAGTGCGGGACGGCCAGCTGGCGCGCGTCACGTTTGACGGCTTCAGCCTGCAGCTGGTGGGCCTTTTCGATGCCATCAGGCTGCCGCGCATGGCCAAGGTGCGCTGATTGACCATTCTGCTGCCGCCCGCCTTTGAGATGCTGCTGGCCGGCAGAGCACTGCCGCTGTGCTTACCTGCCCTGCCACGTCACCCTCCTGCCCATGACCATCCTGCAGGTCAGCATCCCCGTCCAGAACAGCCGGGCGGCCGACTTCTCCACCACTTACCTCAGCGAGGGCCTGCGGGTGGCGCGCGGCAGCACCGGCAACCTCTTCCTCTTCCGCCGCCAGCCGCCGGCAGTGGCGGCGTGAGTTGGCCGGCGAGCGACGGCCCGTGCTCACACATCAGTTGATACTTGCGTGCTATAGTGCATATTTCATATTGAGTATGAGCTGACTGTAAATTAGTCTCGAGCTTGCCGGGCAGCAGCGCCCGCTGGCGCGCGTGCTGCGCCCGCCGCCGCGGTGGTGGCACTGGGGGTGGTTTGCTGATGAGGCCTCCCGGTTGTTTATCGCAGTCTTGATATCATGGCTCACCTCCAGGCGTACAAGGGTCTCGCCTGGGGCCATGTGGAGGGCGCGGCGGTTTCGCTTTCCCGGCTCTCGCTGGGCGGGGTGCAGCCTAGCGGCCAGCAGGTGCGAGGGCGAGCTTGCAGGGCTGCCCAGCGCGCCGACCTTGAAAGGCCGGCTTCCCCGCGGCGCCGGCGGCAGCCGGGCGGCGACAGTGGCGCCGGCGCTCTTGTCCGAGACTGACCACTCCTTGCTGAGCTCAATGCCCTCGCCCTTTTCATGTGCAGGTCAATGTGAGGTTGCAGGTGCAGCAGGTGAGCTGTGGCGTGAGTGCTGCTTGCTGCTTGCAGCCGTTGCCCCATCTATCGGCTGCCGGCGTGCACCTCCATGGCCGACGACCCCTGCTTCTTTGCAATGCAGGCACCCGGCATGCTGCAGGGCTGCGAGCGGGTGGCGCTGCAGATAGACGCGGAAGCGGCAGCAGCAGCAGCAGCGGCGCCCTGGGAAGGCAGCGGGCAGGGCATGAGCTGCATGGACTGGGCGCCAGGCCGATAGCGTTGGTGGGCAGCAGCAGCGCTGCTAGCACGCGACGTCTTCATACTGTGTGCTTTGCTGTATCTCGTCTGCTTTTGCAATTCTTACACCCTCTTCGACCGCAAGTTGCAAGGAAACAGATTAATTTCGCTTCAGTTCTCAGTGCCACTCGGTCACATCATCACAAGTTTAGACAGCGGTTGGCTCACAGCAGCAGCAGGCCAGTGGCGGCAGCCGCCGCCAGCACCGCCCCCAGGTGGGCTGCCAGGCAGGCGGTGGCGCCGCTGGTGGTTTCTTCCAGCGCCGACTGCAGCTCGGAGTTGAGCACGGTGTCGCTCGTGGCAAAGGAGCTGCAGCGGGGCATTAGTAGCATTGGTGCTTTAGTGCATGCTCAGGCAGCGGCAGCAGTTGACAGGTTTAGGGCGTGAGCAGGCAGGTGCAACACACACAGCTGCGCGGGGCGATGCGGTAGCTCTGCCAGCCACAAGTGTGCATGCGCCCGCTCAAGCTGCAGGTACACACTGCTCGCACCCCACCCACCAGACAGGGCGCACCTGACGGGATCGTAGACCAGCTCCGAGAAGGAGGGGAAGATGAGGCGCAGGCGCTGCAGCCCCTCGCCCTTGGAGAAGGCAGGTGCCTCCACAATGATCGTTTGGTTGAGGTTATCTGCGGCGGGGAAAGGGACGAGCAGGGTGCAGTGGGGAGTGGTGAGCAATGCCCAGCAGATGGGCAGCGTCGCTTATAGTTGCTCTAAGCAGACTTGAGGAGTTGAAGCACCTGCACAAGATCTCTGAAGCTTGATCAGCGCGCAACACTGGCATGCCCCAGCATGCACAAGCTGCAGATCCCCCAGCCAGCCCCGGGCAGCACTCCTGGCAGCACCCACCCACGAGCGCCACGCTGGGCACGTCAAGCTTGGCGTCCACACTGCCGCTGCCTGGAAGTGCGACAAACAGGCGGCGGTCGTCCTGGCGGGCGCCCAGGCCAGCCACGGGGCGGCGCGCAGCCACCTTGTCCCGCAGGTGCGCGCTGATGGTGCTGTTCAGCTTGCCCGACAGCTTGCTCTTGGCGGACTCCAGCGCCTCCTGCAGGCCAGGAGGTGTTGCAAAAAATGAAGTCAGATGGCCAGTCAGGTGATGGCATCAGCCGCCTGCCTCGTGAAAGCAGGGGTGGAATTGACTTGGCTGCCATCCCACACACTACCAGCACACTCGGGAGGCCCAGCGCACCCATCGATCAAGCTTGGGCTTGCTGCCGTGGCTGCCACTGACGTCGCCGACGCTGGTGCTGTTGCTGCCGGCATTGGGGTTGCTGGAGCTGCCGTTGCCATTGCCATTGCCATTGCCATTGATGTTGCCGTTGCCGTTGCCCTTGTTGTCGTCGCGGCCCTTGTTGTCATCACGCCCCAGCAGGCGGCGCATAGCAGGTGCTGCAAACAAGAGGGGGAGCAGGGGGCTGCTAGGTGCTCAGTGCATGTTGCAGGCCGCTCTGTGGGACACTGTACCAACGGCATGCACCACCAAACACCTTTCTGCCGCCCCACATCCCCCGCCTACCTGTGCCGTCCTCCTCATCGGTCTCCTCGGCGTCCACAGCCTGATACAGGATATCGCGCAGCTGGTCGGCAGCTTCCTCAACCTCGGAGCCGTTGCGGATCTCTGGGGCACGGCCCTGGCCTGCAAACAAGGCAGAGGCGCGCAGAGGCAGCAGTCAGGTGGGTGGCCAAGAGGGGCAGCAGGCTCTATAGCTGGTGTGCAGCAGGTCAAACAGCAAGTAAGTAAGCAAGTAGAAAACAACGCTCCTGGGACCCAGTGCTTCCCGCCCAACCACCGCCTCCCCTGCCTCACCCAGAACGGTGGACTTGAGGGCCAGCTCAGCCACCAGCTGATTGCTGTCCATGCAGAATGGCCTGCCAGTGGCGAGCAAGTGGCGGTCCTCAGTCGGGCGTATCAGCAGCGCTGCCGCTGGCAGGAGGCAAGGAGATGCAAGCGGCAGCAGGCCCAGCCAGCCGCTGCCCATGCAAGTGCGGCTCTACCCGTTGCTCACCAGCCCGCGATGCTGAGCAGGGTCTTGGTGTTGCCGGCCAGGATCTCCATCGTCTCCCCGGTCTCGGTGGTGTAGTTGGTGGCGGCGGGGAACAGCAGCACCTGCGCGGTGAAGGTGGGTTTGGCCCTTTGTGATCGCCAGAGGAGTGCGCTGCATGCTCCGCGTGGTGCATGCATGTGAGTGACTGTCACAACTTCTATTTGCGTTGGGCCATCAAATCCATGCTGCCCAGCACCCAGCACCCACATCCACCCGCCTGCTCCTTGCCTTGAATTGCAGGTAGCGCTCGGTAGCCTCGGTGGCAAAGGTGGCCGTGGACGGGCAGGCGGGCGTGCTCGACTTGAAGGGCACGGCAAAGGTGGCGGTGGAGACGTTGGCCAGCGGTGGGTCGGTCACACCAGACAGGTTGTCGCTTGCCACCGTCCAGCTGCCCTGCAAATAAGAGTGGATGGGTGCAGGAGCAGGTGGATGCGAGAGCTGGATGGTGCAGCAGCAGGTGGGTGCAGGCAGAGACGCGCGGTGGTTGGTGTGGCGTGCGTGGCAGGGGCAGGGCAGCAGGTGAAAGTGCTGCATCTGCACTCGCTCAGCCAGGAGAGTCAAAGAGCGTCCCGCTGCCGCCGGACCACAGTACCAACCGCCCGCCTCCCCTTGCCTGCGAGAGGTCCAGCACATCCTTTGCTTCACGGTTGGAGACCTTGGTGCCTGCTGCGTCGATCTCAAACACGTCCTTCAGGGAGGTCAGCAGGAACTGGCCGGCGCAGTCGGCCGACTCGGTCGCGCCGTCGCCACAGGCAGACGAGGTTGAAAGAACCGTCAACTTGGGCTTTGACGGGTTGAGCACGATGCGGACGCCCTGCGAGGGAGGGTGGCGGTTGCCCGGGGCGGTGCGGCGGGCAGGGGAAGCAGTCAAGGCGCTGGGCAGCCTCTGCCACCTCTCTTCGCCTTTAAAAATTTTCAAGGAGGCTGGGCTGTTGAGGCCGCATACAAGACGGGCTGAAGAAGGCGGACAGGCAGCGGCGGGACGGCGGCGGCAGCGGCGGCGGCAGGACGGCGGCCGCACCTGCGTCTCCAGGCTGATGGCGCCGGACAGCTCCTCGTTGCCGGGCGACCAGTCGGCGCGCACAGGGCCTGCGGCCAGCAGGACCAGGGCCGCCGCAAGCAGTGGCGCCACCGAACGCGCCATCGTGCAGCTGAATCGAATGCCGATCGAGCGCGGAAGCGGTTGGCAATGGCAGCGAGAGAGTCAATGGCCCCGCTCACGCCGCCGCCCCCTATGACGGCAAGCGGGCGTTGCGCCGGACAGCTGTCTCATGCGCAGCAGCCACAACAGCCCTGCTGCACGAGGTTTGGCAGGCTGCTGAATGGAAACAACAGGATATCATTTTTACCAACATGAAGGCTTTGAGGGCTGACGGCGGCGGCGTGGCGAGCGTGGCGAGCAAGGCTTCCAGGGCGTCAACGGCAGCACGTAACGCCGCACCGCGGCAGGGCGCAGGTTGGATGCGGGTATCAACATCAAATTGTGAAGCCGGCTCGTTCTGATTGGGTGGGGAGGGGATCCCATCCTCACCCGATGCCCAGCCAACCCCGGGCCGGCAGGGCGCCGGGGCGCTGCTGCCGCTGTGCTGCTGCCGGCGCTGCCGCGGCCAGGTGCTTGCAAGCGCTGCCAGCACCTTTGCCGCACTCACCACAACGCGCCAGTCTCCCAGGTAGGCAATTTGTGAGGCTGATCGAGCTTCGGCGGCACTCTCCCTTTGCCCTGCTCTTGCCCCCGCCTCCACCCCGCTTCCCCGACGGGCTCTGCCACTGCGAAGTGGCTGCTTTGCACTGATCAGCCGTTTGTGTTCGGCCGCTGTCGCCCGTTAGCAGCGCAGAAGCTTGCCGTCGCCGCCGCCGCCGCCGCCGCCGCCACCCGTTGCCGCTTGCTGCTTGCCGCCATGCTGCTGTACGGTGCACAGTCTGTAGCTCACTATGGGTGGAACTAACGCTAGCCGTGTTGTCCATGCTTCACCTGCAGTGCCTGTGAGGCGAGCAAGCACCGGCGGTGAGTTTGGGGATAGAGCGGTGGCTCGTCCTGGAGGAATTGCCAGGCGGGTACCGGCCAAACCCGGCTGCTGCCGTATTCCTCCTCCGCCAACCCTTGCGCCTCCTGCGCCAACATTTGCAGTGCTACTATAGCAACACCAGCCATGTCCCTGCCTGGCTACGAGCGGCTGGAGCTGTCGGGCGTGCTTGACGCCACCAGCGCCCAGCTAGTGCAGCTGGTCATCGATGCGGTGAAGAGCGGCAAGAAGAAGGTCAGGCGGGTTGCAGCAGCAGTTGTCAGTTGGTCAGGCTAGAACGCTGCATGCTCAACTGCTGTGGTGTGCTCTGGCGCGGGGTGGGTGGCAACCGCTCTTTCACTAGCGCTTTGAGCGGTTTGCGTCTTGCTGCCGCCCCCACACGTGCGCAGGTCAAGATTGAGGTGGAGGTGGAGGTGCGTTGACAGCGAGGGCAGCGCAGTTGTGTGGGATGTGCCGGATTGACATCAAGGGCAGCACAGTGTGTTGAAGTGTTGACTGTGAGGGCAGCGCAGCATGGGGGTTGGGCCCAAGTGCGGTGCCTGCTGCCATGGTGCTGATGCAGCGTGCTGCATGCGGCATGCGCAAGCCAGCGGCGCCCTGCCTTGCCCCGTTGCAAGGCAAGCTGCCGGATGGTGGCAAGTCAGTGGAGCTGGAGACGTGCATCGCTGCAACCTCCAGTTGCTAGCGGCATGGCCACCTCACCCATTTGTGTTCTTGTCCATCTTACACAGGGCAAGCTGTCTGAGGACGGCAAGTCTGTTGAGCTGGAGATCGAGATTGAGGCCAAGGAGGGCGACCGCAAGGAGAGCCGGGAGCTGGAGTACTCGGTCCCCCTGTGATTAACCACTGAACCAGCCTCAAATCTGTACAGCTGCTGCATAACACCTGCTGGCCATTTGTAGCTGGGCGTTTGCCACTCCACTTGCTGCAACTGGATCAGGCTGCACTGCCTGCTGTTGTGCGTGCTGCCCAAGTGTTGCCTCTCTACCATTTGCCGGCATGCCATGCCCAGTGTTGTGCTCTGTCAGTTTAGGTGCATACATTAAGCAGATACATGTCAACACTGTCAAAGCATGCAGACATGTTCAGTGGCAGAGTCGGAGGGTCAGCTCAGCTGCTGCGGTGAGTCAGCTGGGGCCGTTCTGGTTGAAACACTGCCGCCAGCACAGCAGCAGGCGCAGCAGAGGCAGCAGCTGCCGGGCCAGCTTGCCCGCATGCCTAGCTGCCCGCCGCCTGACCATCATCTGCAGCCAGCTTCAACCGCATTTCCTGCCACCGTCCTGTCACTGAGGCCCGCCCGTCGCCCACTCCACAAACTGCTGTTTGCCGTTGTCCCAGCTGTACCACTTGCTGTCTGCGGGGTTGTAGAAGCCGCCGCTGCTGGCGTCCCAATACATGCCCGTGTCTACAGAGCAAAGACGGGGGCAGACGTGTCAATGCGAGTGGAACGTATTGGCAGTTGGCAGGAGAGGCCACCAGGCGCCGCTGCTGGCGTCCCAGCTCATGACTGCAGGGTAAGGGGATAACAGACATCATATGCTAGGAGCACTGCAGTGAGCGTTGCAGTGCGTTGGGCTGTTCGGCAAGGCAGCAGCAGGGTACCATAGTCTAAAAACTCTTCCCCAAGTAAATAGCCCTGCAGCCACGGCACACTCGTGCAGTCCCCAGCCCACTGGCGGCATTGAAACCCAGCTCCATCATTCCGCACCTGCGCTGTGCCAGTAGCCGGTGGCGGCGTCAAACGAGTATCCCGCCGGCGCCTCGCCCTCGGGCCCCACAGCCGCCGCCTCCTTCACTTTGGCAATCAGGTCGTCCTTTTCGATGATGCCAGCAGAGTCCTGCAGGGCAGAAGGAGGAGTTTGGGTGGTTGGTCTGGTCGTACGCACGATGCTGCCCAGTTTTGCTACAGCACAGTGCCATCCTGTGCCAGCCACACAAGCGAGCGGACATCAGCCAGTAGCAGCAGACTGAAAGCTTGGACACCGTTGCAAGCCGCACTGCCAACCAGGCTCACCACTCCCCGCTCTGTGAGAAAGCGCCGCAGCTCCTTGACCGGCCAGCTGCTATAGTCGGTTTTGTCCGCCTGCAGAGGTGACAAGAACAAAACAGCAGACAGCTTGGCCTTGAAAGGCAGCAGCGTCATCATTGCCGATGCCGCCACCTCCGTGCCACCAGACGCAATGCAACCAGCCCGCCCCGCCCGCCCACCTGCTGCTGCTTTGCCGGCGCTGCTGCACGGGGCGGGGCGGCGGGTGCCGCTGCTGCCGCCGCTGCTGGAGCTGCTGCTGCTGCGGGGGCTGCTGCCTGCTCCTTTGGCTTGTCATCGTCCTCAGCAAACATGTCCTCATCTGCAAATGGGGTTTTGATTACTTCTTTTGCAACGGGGCTGCAAAGCAAAGATGGCAGGCGACGACCGCTGAGCGGCAGCTGCTGCAAACGAGCTGCTGCAGTGGCAGCAGCAAGGGACAGCTGCCTTCTTCCCTGCGCACAACCACCCATCGCACCTGCATCCTCGTATGCTGCAGTGCCCGCCCCGCCCTCCATGACTTTGGAGGGGCCGGGCAGGTCGATGTAGACTGCGGCCGCCCGCTCAAAGTACTCCTGTTGGGAAGGGCGCAAAACAAAGTGTGAGTGGTCTGCATGCAAAGTAGTCTGCATGCATGAGGCGGCTGGATGTCAAGCGACTGGGCAGGCACAGGAATGTGACGTGCACAGGGTTGCGGCAAGGTGAGGGAGGCAGCAGGGAATGAACGCGTGTGCCTACTACCTCTCTCAATCTGAGGGCGCACCTTGTTCTGGGTGTACACATCCGCCTCTCCAGCGTCCATCAGCTGCATCGCCACCTCCGTCAGCTTGTTGAACTGCAGGGCGGGGCCCGTGGGCAGGTATGGCCACTTCCGTCACCTAACTGCGCTGCTGAAGAGCAGCCACATTCCAAGCGGCACGTTGCGCAGCCCTGCCGGCATTGCATGGCAGACAGCGGGCTAGCAAACCAACCAGCCAACCACCCTCCTACCCAGCTACCCAGCCGCCCCTTGCCCTCCCACCTGCTCCTTTGCCGCCGGATCAGGCACCACGTCAGCCGCCATGTCAGCAACATCCCCGCCCCGCCCCTTGCTGCGCTTGGCTGGCCGCCGGCTGTGCCCACCCAGCCGCTTGAGCCCCGCCGCCACGCTTTCACCGGGCTGCAGCAGCTGGGAGGCTGTGTACTGCAGGCGAGCAATCTGTGTGGCGGAGAGTGGGCCAGCCGCCTCTGCTGCCGCTTCGCGCTGCAGCCGCTCCTCGATCTTGCGCCGCACCTCGTCGCTCACCACCTTGGCTGCAGCAGTTCAAGGGGTTTGAAGGGAATTCAAGCGGATGGTTGGCTTGGGGCAAGGAGCATCAGTGTTGCCGCACCTCGTCGCTCACCACCTTGGCTGCAGCGGTTAGAAAGGACAATCGGCAAGATTTTAGGTGCAGACAGCAATGCAGCTGGGGTGCAGTTGGACTTAATGCAGCGAGAAAGGAACAGCAGGGCGCAACGCCGCTCCCAACGCAGCAGCGGCGGGCACCAACGCGCACTGTACGTTGGCCTGACTGCAGCCAGGCAGCTTGTGCCAACCAAAGTGCAACCAAATGCGGTTCTGAACATGCACAGCAGCACGCACCTTCGTCCGGCTGCAGCCAGGCGTTCTGCGCCAGCTCAGCAGCAATGCCAACCAGCCACTCAGCTCACATAGCGACAGCAAAGCGCACCCTCATCCGACTGCAGCCAGGCGTCCTGCGCCAGCTCAGCCTCGTCCTTGTCCTCCTTCTCCACATAGTTGCCCGCCTCATCGAAATAGCCGCGCTCCCGCTCCTCCTGCAACAGGTGGACAGGTTTCAACATTAAGCCATCAGGCCCGCGCAACATAATTGCCCGCCTCATCGAAGTAGCCGCGCTTGCGCTCCTCCTGCACATTTACAGACAAAGGAGGCTCAGGAAACAGGAGCCAATTGCTAACCGCCCGGCCTCAACCCCCCAAACCTACACTCGTTCCACCAATAGTCAGCTTGCCTTGAGGTTGAAGGCCTCAAGCTTGATGCCGTCCTCCTCCTCCTGCTCCAGATCCTCTTCAACCGCCTCCACATCTGCAGATCGTGCGCATAGTGCACTGAGCGTCAGTTACAAAGAGTAATCAGTTGAGCATCGGCCCGCCAATACGCCGCATGAGGCCAGCCAGCAGGCCTGCAACAGCGTGCTTCAGTGCAGGCAAAGCTTGAAAGCAGCTGGCACCACACGCACCATCCACAAGCTCTGTGTCATCAGCGCCTGCACCCTTGCGCTTGGCCGCACGCCGCGTTTGCGCCATGCCCACCTGCGGGGCAATGGAACGTGCGGCAGTGCATGCGGGGCATGCGGGGCATGGGCAGCGGCATGAGGGGCAGCGACAACCCGACACAGAGTCGCCTGTAAAAGATATGTCGCACAAGAGAGCGGCGGCAGCAACAACGACTGCGGCGCCGTGTCAAGCCCGGCTCATCCTCCTGCTTGTTGCTGGACGGCTGCCACTCATGATGCTGCCTGGGCTGCGCTCGGCTCACGAGCACGGCGGCATGGTAACAGTAGCGCACCTGGCTCTCCTTCACAGGACCGCCCTCCTCCTCCTCAATCTGCTCCAGGGTCTTGCCCTTGCGGACGGCCTTGGCCTCCTTCGCTGCAAACGGAGCAGCGAGCAGCAGGGGCATTGTGAACAGGAGCTGCTCAGATACCAGGCGGCAAACACAGCAGCGGCAAGCAGCAGGGGCAGCGACTGCATCAGCTGTGCAAAGCAGCAGAGCGCCGTCTTTAACCGCAGCGGAACATTTACACTTGCGCCCCTCTGCTGCCCACTAACAGATCACACGGGAACAGCAACATGCGGTCGCTGCCAACTCTTGGCCAACTCAGGGCAGGGCGCACCGTGCGCCGCCTTCTCCTTCTTGGCCCGCTTGCGCTCCGCCTCCTCCTCCTTCAGCGCCTGCTGGATCAGCGCGTCCGTGTCCGCCATGGCTGCCTGCGCCTGCTGCGGATGCTGCTGCGAGGGCGAGCGACCTGGCCTGCGAACGGCGGCAGAGGCGGCGGCGGCGGCGGTGAGCAGCGGTGCGTATGGTGGGCCGGCGAGCGCTGCAGAGGTATCGGCAGCGTCTCACGGCACTGTGAATGAATAATCAAGGCCGCAGCGGCCCGCACCTGCTGGGTGGGCTCGCGTTCGGCGTCTGTCGTCTTCCGCTAGCTGCCCGCAATGTCGCTTGATGAAGATCGTGTCAATCCTGGCGTGATCAGCTCGCTGGACGACTAACCTGCAGCCAGCGTCAGCCGAGATGCAAGCGGGGGCCGACGCCCTTGATGCTTGGTTTGATGCAAAGTGGGTCCTGACTACTTGTCGTTGCTGGGATCAGTTGGCGAGCCGGCTCGCCGCTGCCTGAACAGGGTCGCCGCCGCCGCCACCGCCACTTTTCTGTTTGCAATTGTCCTGCTGCATGTTGCTCACTGCCAGTGCGTGGATTGAAGTTGACAATGTGCTCAAATCAAATTCTGCAAGAGCAAGCAACTCATCCAACACAAGCAGCATGCATCCAAACCCCAAAACGATTGCAGGCACAAACGTGTCATCCTTCCTTGACTGGACAACGGATGCCGGTCAAATGCAAGCTTTTGCCATGCGCCAGGTCTGCTCTCTAGCCTGTCCATGCGCTGACCAATGCAGGCGGCACACGCTCAGCTGCTGCTCGGCTGCCTCTGCTCCACCCTGCGCGCCGCTTGTGCCGCCGCTCATGCCACCGCTGCTCGCTCGCCCCAGGCAGCGATGACTTGCCAGACAGCGGCACAGAAGAACACAAACAGCACAGCTGCCTTGACCTCCAGGTTCAGCAGATCGGGGCTCAGCAGCTTGGCACAGTCGTCACAGCGCGGGTGGCAGGCGCAGCGGCGGTGCCTGCAGGTGTGAGCGAAGAGAGCTGCACATGTGAGCATCGCGGGCTGCTGCTCCACCTGCGATTGGCGTTGTGCTTTGTGATGCACAGCTGCATGTTACTGATGCTGCTACACGCGCACAGGCAGCTTGTCAAGCGTGGCGCTGCATGCACTGCAACACAACAGCACCTCGCGCCTCGACCTGCTGCACTGCCCGCACCTGCGCACGAACGCCTGCAGCGCTGCGGTCTGGCTCAGCATCTGCGCCATGATGGGCAGAGCGTAGCCGAAGCAGGCCAGCAGCCACAGCACCACCTGCTGGCACAGGCATGCCCCGGTGCAGGAGGGTGCTGCACGGGTGGGGAGGTTGGGCAGCGGCGGTTGGGTTGGCAGGCCGCGAGGTGGACGAGCGCTTGGGATGCTACTGCACCATGCAAGGGATGGCAGTCGTGAGCTGCCATGCACAATAAGCAGTCCGCAGGTCAAGTTGATGCACTCAGTCACGGCACAGCGCCTGCACAGAGCTCACCGCCGTCCGCCAGCGGCCCAGGGGTGGGCAGCAGCACGCGCAGCGCGCCTGCCGCCGTTGCCATACGGCGCAGCGGCGCCTGCGCCGCCGGCCCGCTGAAAGCCGGAGAAGGGCAGATGTGCTGGAAGCAGATGCGGGCCGACTGCAGGGTGCCCGCCAGCTGCACCCACACCAGCCACTGCCAGCTGGGTGGGGCGGCAGGAAGGGCAGGAGAGGAAGAACGGAGTGCGAGGGATCCCTGTCGAGCAAGAAGCCGAGCAGGCATGGCACAGGCGAGTTGCATCGGCAGCGCTCTTCCGGCTGCATTATCAGGATGGGAAACGAACCACCACCCCGCATGACTTACCCGCAGAGGCAGGCGGTTGCCCCACGCAAACAGGTTGAGGCTGAGGGTGCGGGAGAGGGCCAGCAGCTTCAGACCGCCAGGCCACTCTGGTGCAGCAGGGGCTGAGGGTGGCACCGCTCGCTCCAGCAGCAGCATGCTGGCCAGGCGGCAGCCCGCCACAACCCAGTTGCGGCGGCGAGCAAACCAGCGGTGAGGCGCCAGCAGCGCCAGCGCGCCGGGCAGCGCGAGCGTGAGGCAGGAGGCGGCGACGGCGGCCGGCGGCCCCGTTGCCACCAGCAGTGTGAGCAGGGGCATCAGCAGGGATGCAAGGAGGTCAGTGCATCGCCACCGCTCCGTTTGGGTGCGCTCAAAGGCCGCCAGCGTCTCCTTGGCCGAGACGCAAGGGGCAGCAGCAGGGGCCGCTGGGGCCCCAGCAATCTCAGATTGGCTTGCTGCAGTCATGGCGGCAAGAGGAAGCAGGCCAAGGCACGCACAGGCATGTGAGGATAGGCGCATTTGTTGGAGGGTGGCTTCCCACCGGCTGCGTGCTCGCTAAGGACCACGCCGCTTAATGCATCATTGCCTGGTCCAAAACAGGCTAGCGATGTTGGGTTCCATTGGTCCACCCCAGCCAACTGTCGCTCAAGCACCAGGCCGGTGGAGAGGGGCCTCTGCCTGAGTCTGCTACCGCTACCGCCTGCTGGCACTGGAGCCCGCACGCCGATTGCAACGCATGCCCCCTTGCCACGCCACATGTCGCATGGCTGTGCGTGCGCACGCGTGTACAGCACATGAGCGTTGCGGCATCTCACGCCACCACACAAGAAGAAGAGAGAAATGGCAGCCGGGCTATCTGTGCTTTGACGGTGCCTTGCACACTCCCCTGCCCAGTTGGCAACAGCCACGGTGAGCGTTGCCAACCCTTCGCATGCGTGAAGACCGCCCTGCAGTGGTTGCGCTGTGGGGTTGCTCGAGCTCTTTGCTTGGCGACGATCCGCCATGTCTGCAGCACCCCAGACGTGTGCACGGCTCGTCTCGGGGCAGCCGCTGCTTGCAGACGGCAAGCTGCCAGACGAGGTTACGCCTGCCGCTAATAGTGCCGCGCATCGAATAATGGTGCTTCCATTTGCTGCACCGCTGAAAACTCAAGCGCGATGCACAGCGCACACGCTTCTCCGCTGGCGGCGGGCGGTGGCTGCGGTGCTGCAGCGCGCCGCGGCGGTGGAAAGCGGCGGCTGGGGAGCTGCTGAAGGTTCTGTTGCTGCTTTTGCCAACAGTTCAAGCGGCTGATCTGGGCTAGGCCCTGCCAGCGGCACGAGCACCGGAGGCAAACCCTAGCGTCGCTGCAGAGGCAGCTGCGCTTACAACACTGTTCAGAGATTCAAGTCGAAGAGGTCGGTGCGCTCTCGAAGGCTGCCGGCCTCAGCCTGAGGCGGGAGCGCAGCACCCGCATCACATGGCGAGGAATCGGCCAAGCCCACGTCGCTATCGCTCGCCGTTTGAATCCTGAACACGCACCGATCGCCGCCGGGCCGACCGACAGCCAGCGACCAACACCCAGCAGCTGGCGCTTGCAAGCAGCCTATGCAGTCCGCACTGCGGCCCATGTGCCGGGCGGGCACTTGCGCCCTGCGCCGGATCGCCTGCCAGGCGGGGCAGGGCGCCCGCGGGCCGGCGCTGCCGCCGCCTGCCGCGCCGCTGCTCCGTGGCCTGAGCCAGCGGCTGGCTAGCAGCAGCGCGCCCTCTAGCAGCAGCAGCAACAGCGGCCTGGGCGGCTGGGCAGGTGAGTCCATCTGGAGTGGTTGATTGTCGTTCTGCTTCGCTGCCGCTGCAATGCCCCCCGCCCAACAGCGCGCTGCCTGCAATTCCCGCCAACCTCTCAATCTCAACGGCGCCTCCCCACAGGCATGCTGCGGCGCCTGCGCGAGCAGCGGACCTGCTTCCGCACCTTTAGCAGCGGCGGCGGCGGCGGCGGCTCTGGCGGCAGCAGCGGCGGTGGCGGCGGCGGCGGCGGCGGCGGCGGCAACGGCGGCAGTGGCGGGTTTGGCCTGTGGGCCGCCTACCTTGCCCTGCTAGCCAAGCGTCCGCTGGCAACCAAGGCCGTCACCGCAGCGCTGCTCAACGGTCTGGGCGACGTGATTGCTCAGAGCCAGTTTGAGCAGGGCAAGGACTTTGACTGGAAGCGCTGCAGCATCTTCACCCTGCTGGTGAGCTCGCTACTGCTGAATGATTTTTCTCCACCGGGGTTTTGGTTTCCAACAGCACTGTTGTGTGCTGCTGCTATTTAATGCATGCTGGCTGCTGCTCGCGCCCTGTGCTTCCGTCTGTTGTCTGCTCGCTGCTGGCCGTGCCTGGTTGGGCGGGGCGAGGCTGTTGCAAGATGGCACGTGTCCCGCCCAGTACAGCTATCTCACTGCTGCTGCTTCCTTGTCCCCTTGCAGGGCCTGCTGCTGATTGGCCCCACGCTGCACGTCTGGTACGGCTCCCTGGGCACGATCGTCAAGGCCACCGGCAACACGGGGGCGCTCATGCGCCTGGGGCTGGACCAGCTCTGCTTCGCGCCCATCTTCATCTCCAGTGAGCAATGTTGGGAACTAATGGAATTAGATTTCAAAGCAAAAATTGTGTGGACCAGCTCTGCTTTGCACCTGTGTTCATCTCCAGTGAGCGCCTCTGATGTATGTGCGCTGCAGGAGCTTCCCCGCAGCAAGTGCGCGGCGCAAGCACCCCTGCCTTTGTTTGGCGTTGGCTGGCTCTGAAACTGCATCTGCTCTGCTGCCATGCAGCCTTTGTGTCGCTGCTCGTGTTGTTGGACACCCCCAATTGACGTCCGCCCACCCCCACTTGCTGTACACAGCCATCGCGTCGCTGCTGATGGCGCTGGGAGCTTTGCTCGATTCCTCTGACTGTCTCCTTTCCTTCTGTTTGCCCCACAGCCATCGTGTCGCTGCTGATGGTGCTTGGAAACCAGAACTGAAACCGCTCGCTCCAGTTCCATCCCCAACTTGCAGCCATTGTGTCGCTGCTGATGGTGCTGGAATCCTTGCATCCATACCCCCTTCCTCTGCAGCCATTGTGTCGCTGCTGATGGTGCTGGAGGGCAAGGGGCCGGAGGTTGTGCCCACCCTGAAGCGCAACCTGCCCGACATGGTGAGCTTGATTCGTGCTGGGCAGCGTTTTGAAAGGCAGCGTTTCAGACAGGGCGCATGTCAGAAAGGCAGTAGACTCTCGGAGTGGCAGCATGTTGAAGCACGTCAGATGCCAGCTCAGAAGCCGGCATGCCAAGGTCAACCGCTGCAACTGCTGACTTGCACCACCCCAACTGGACGAATTGCCTGCAGGTCAAGTCCAACTGGATGCTGTGGGTGCCCTTCCAGTTCATCAACTTCCGCTTCGTGCCGCCCCACCTCCAGGCAAGTGGTATTGCTGCTGTTTGTTGCCAGTACGCGGCAGGTCTGCTGCTGCTGCTGCTGCTGCTGCTGCTGCCGCCGCCGCTGCTGCTGCTGCTGCCGCCGCCGCTGCTGCTGCTGCTGCTGCTGCTGCTGCTGCTGCTGCTGCTGCTGCCGCCGCCGCTGCTGCTCATCAGCCGCCACTGCTGCAGCTTTTTTGCTGCTGCCTTTTGAAGTTGCACGCGCTGTCGCTGCTGTTTGATGTTGCTGCCCGGCTCACCTGCGGTTCAACCCAAACCCTACATCCCCACCCCGGCAGGTGCTCATGTCCAACCTGGTGGCCCTGGCCTGGAACGTGTACATGAGCTACAAGGCGCACCACTGAACGGCCGGTGCTGCAGCTTTCTTTCCAAGCAAAAGCGGATGCCGCAACAGAGCCCTCCGCTCTGGGCGGCTCCATCAAACAAGGCAACTCCCTGTGGACCCTCCCTGTTTAGCTGATGCTGCATACACCAGCCTGCAAAGTTGAGCATGGCCTGCTGCACCATCCAGCATGTTGAAACAATGCCTGCTGCCGCAGCACGCCATGAACATCAGCGCAGCGTGCCGCCTCTGCAGGATGCGCTGCTCTGCCAATCCCAATCCCATACGATGCAATTGTTCCGCAGAGCCGCAATGAAGCGAGCCGGCCACTGCCATGCCAGCCCACCCGCCATTCTTTCCCGCTGCCGTCCCGTGCCCCCGGCTGCAATGCCCTTCTGAGGTGGCCAATCCTTTGTAAGTGCACATTAAAAGAAGCAGTTGCAAAGTGGGAGCAAGAGCACGGCCGGGAGAGAAATGTGCATGCAGGCCAGAGAGACGGGGCAAGCAGGAGAGAAGAGACGAACAAAGAATTGGGATAAATGCAGGGCGCAGTACGGCGGGGTTTGTGTTGTGTTGCGGCAAGGTGCCAAAAACCAGGGGTGGGGGGCGCTCAAGGATAGAGAGTGCAGTAGATAGAAAAGACGCGCTCTATTTACGGGGCTCGGCGGGCGATTAGTAGGTGAAATGAAGGCGAGGTCATTCGTTGTACTAGGCTACACGCGCCTCGCAAGGATACAAAAGGGGGCAGCTTGGTGTGGCTTGCCAGCGCGCCTCGGCCGCGCGTGGCAGCAGTGGAGAGCAAGGATACAACCAAGAAAAGGATTGAGAGGTTGGCTTGGGGGGTTTCCAAGATGCCAAAGAGAGGCGGAGGCAAGGCTTACAGAGCAGAGCAGACAGAGATGGAATGAAATGGAGAGGGTGCAGGGGATCGGGGGTCGTGAGATTGGCTGTTCCTAGTCTAGTACAAAGGGCAGTGCAAACTGGGGTGGGTTTGGTGGGGTTAAGAGAGCTTGCCTGCGCGCAGAGAGTGCATGGAATGCAACGGTCTGGACTTATCTGGGGAGGTAACTGTCCTGGGATGGTATGCAGGGCCCGCAGTCCCGTGCTTGTGGTCCAGCTGACCGGGCCTAAGGTTTGCGATTAGCTGGGAAGCATGGCACAGACAGGCTGGCACGGACAGGCTGTGCACGCCAGTCACAGCCGGCCTGGCTGCGCTTGCGTCCCAGCAAAGGCCCGCTCATTGGCCGGCGGCGGGCGGCAGCAGCTCGATCGCCGCTGAGACGGGCGTGCACGCCCACTCTGCTTCCTGCCAGGGGCAGATGGGTGGCATACGAGGACAAGCTGACTTGAGCTGCTGGCAACATGGTGCACAAGTCGCAACAAAGTGCATCATCATCTCCTGCTGCAGCAAGCCGACTTGCAACCCAGCCGCCCGCTGCTGAAATGCCAAGCTGCCCGCTGCTGAAATTCCAAGCAGCGCAACCCAAGCTGCACCAGCCCTGCCCCTCCTGCCCCCTCGCCTGCAGCAGGTGGGCATAGTGGCGCACGGCCCGAGCGTAGGCCTGCGGGTGCAGGGAGCAGCCCGCCACGCTGCTGCCGTTGCTGCCGGTGCGCACGGGGGTGGCTGCCCACTCGTGCCGCGTGTCCCATTCCGCATAAATGTCGGCGGGGCGGCAGCGGCAGGACGGCTCTGAGCACGCCTCCTGCACAGTGCGGAAACACGAGTTGAGCTAAAACGAGTCGTCATCTGCAACCCTCGGCAAGTGAGAGGGGTCAGGCGCGCCGTTGCAGGCGCGCCGTTGCAGGCGCGCCGCCACAGCAGGCATGCCTGGAGAGAGGGGTGCCGACCTCAGTGCAAGCCTTAGCCAGCAAAGAAGCTGCACCTGCGCCTCGCGGCTCCACCAATAGGCGTCCAGCACCAGGCACTTGAGCTGGCAGTCGTTGAAGGCGGCCTTCAGGCGGCAGCAGCGCTGCTTGCCGTCAAACCTGGGCAGAGGGCGGTTAGCAAACGGGATAGGGGTAGGGGTAGTGGTAGGGACAGAGGAGGGACAGCGGGAGCACCAAGCAAGCAGTCATGCACCAGCAGCCCTGGGAGGGTTTCCACGCGTCTTACAGGGGCTTCAAAGGCCTGCAGATCTGCGCATGCAACAACGGCAAGCCCCAGGCCAGCACCCAAGGTGCACCCGCCGGCGCTCACCAAATCGAGGTGCAGCGGCTGCCGCGCGCCATGCACTGCACCGCAAACGGCAGCAGCAGCGCCATGGCTCCTCCCAGGCGGTGCCGGGCCGCAAACTCGAACGCTGCGCAGCTGCGGCTGGGCTCGGCGGAGCCGCCGCGGCACTGCCGGCACAGCCAGGCGTCAGCCCGGCTCAGCACACCGCCCGCCCCAAAGTAATCTGCTAGCGCCAGCACGCCGCCAATCGTCTCCCACTGCAGCAGGTCAATGGATAAGTTGAGCTTGGTTGTGATGCGGCTTGGGAGCCTGTCAAACTCACGGTTCAGCATGTGCAGGGAGAGGAAGGCTGTGGGGCGACGAGAAGCGATACACAACGGAGCAGATTGAAGTGCGGCAGGGGCCGGCGGCGGCCAAACCCCAAGCGTGCTCGAAGCTGCTGCACCTCAAGCAATATGGCAATGGGATTGAGCTGTGCAGAGCGGCGTCACTGCAGCAAGGGGCAGATAGCCCATACTCCGGCAGACGGCCCGCCGGGCCTACCGGGGCGTGCGGCGCCGGAGCGGCGCATCACCTGAAAGTCGCTGCTGGAGCGGTAGACTGCACTCAGGAAGCCACTCCAGGCATCCTCGTCCAGCTCTCGGCAGCTGGGCGGCAGCGCGTCGGCCTGTAGGCGGAGCTCGGGCAGCGTTCCGTCCGCCTGCTCCGTGGAAAGGCTTGCAAGGGTCGCCAAAT
>VFQO010004778.1_pt1 | contig 56593 bp, 93 predicted proteins | sample 3512331 | NCBI WGS metagenome assembly VFQO01 (sample SAMN10412371, study PRJNA504923) | tailings metagenome | isolation source: Replicate 3 from Balatoc abandoned mine | place: Philippines: Itogon, Benguet | collected 2017-08-28 | reverse complement strand
GCAGCAGCAGCAGCAGCAGCAGCAGCAGCAGCAGCAGCAGCAGCAGCAGCAGCAGTAGCATGCTCGTTACAGGGCCCATCAAAGCACCCCAAGATTTTGAGGGACACGGCGTGCATGCCCAGCGGGACCCCCAGCATGCACAGCATGTGCACCTGGTAGCATGTCACTGGGCGGAAGCACTCAAGCTCAAAGTCCAGCTGGCCCGCCTTGCCCAGCGTGTGGTGCAGCACCTGAGGGGGCACAGGAAGTGGCAGCTAGTAAATCGGCAGAAAGCGTGTGGCGCAGCAGCTGCGCGGCATGCAAATGGCAGCTAATGTCATGAGAACACCGTGAGTGGAAGTGAAAAACAGTGTAATAGCATGAGTGGCAGCTAACAGTGGAACGGCATGAGGGTCATCTAGAGCATGCATGGGCTCACCCGCGGCAGGCTCCAAGCCGTCGAATAGGGCGCGCCCACGATGCACACCACCGGCTGATCCTCTGCAATTGGAAGGATAGTACCACAATCCGGTCATCAAACTTGATGATAAGAAGTCCACCGGCTGGTGCAACAGATGCACAATCACCATGCTGCACGCATTTGGTATGCAACGCCATGGCTCCCACCTGCGTATGCACCAGCCACAGCGTTGAGTGCCTGCAAGGCACGGGTATGACATGCAAGTAAGGCAGGCAGAACAGGAAAATATAGTTGCCGGCATGCAAAAGGCAGAATGCGGCAGAGCAACAGCGTGCGGCACGCAACCAGGAGGACGCAGCACCCACATATTTATTCTCCCCTGTCCGCCCAACGTCCTGTGCTTACGCTGAGTCCCCCCACACTAAACGTGGTCACCAGCGCCGCCAGGCCCTTGGCGCGAGCATAGCCCTCGGCCGCATACCTGCACAGGTAGCGGGCAAATCACAGATGAAGGAACCGTGTGGTGGATCTGGAGGACTGGCCAGGTCGAACAGGGCTGCAACTTGCATGGGCCAACTGCATGATACACATGGGGCACAGCGCTAGCTGAAGCGCCCCGCCTGTTCATCTGCAGCACTCGGTGTGTTTGCCGCGGCTCACCCGGCGTTGAGCTCGTTGCAGCAGCTGATCATTTTGAGGCGCGGCTCGGAGATGAGTTCGTCCAGCAGGGCCAGGTTAAAATCACCTGGGGGCAAACGGAACACACAAGGCAGCTGGCTGTTGATAAAAGATGCACCCAGCTGAAGGTGCGACCTCGGAGATGAGTTCGTCCAGGAGCGCGAGGTTGAAGCCGCCTGCGTGCAACAACGCTCGAAAGGCAGCTGGCTATCAAAAGGAGACGTGCCCAGCATAAAAGCCGGGGCTCGGAGATAAGTTCGTGCAGCAGGGCCAAGTTGAAGTCGCCTGCGGGCAAACGGAACATGCGACCGCAACGCCAGCCATGCGTCGTCCACCTCAGGCCGCTTGACCCGGCTGGACACTAAAATGCGCAGGGGCGCTCATCTGGAATCTAACCGCTGTTCAACTATGGCCAAACCCCACCTGGCACGCCGAAGAAGTGAGTGACGCCCAGCGACACCAGCCGCTCCGCCAGCAGCCTGCAAATAAAAGCAGCAGATCAGGGGCTAGCCATGTCGACAAGGAGGCGTTGCAATGCTCAGCGCGTGGGTTTCGCTGCTTTAAGTGTGCCCAGCTCAAGGTGGCACACAGCGCCCACCCAGTCCGGCTTGCCTGCCCAGGCTGCGGGGCCCCGGCACCTCGGCATCGGCGCTGGTGTGCACCACCCGACTGAAGGTGCGCTGTGATTAATGGGGAGGGTACGGGATGACTAAAAATACATGTATGGATCTTGGAAGGCCTTGATTTAGCACCAATACACCTGCATTGGTGCCCCCAAAGTCACCTGCAGCGTGTTGCTGCGCTCCAGCAGCGGCGCCGCCTCCTCCAGCCGCTCAGCCAGCCGACGGCCGCTCAGGCTGGCGCTGCTGGGGCTGCGGGGGCTGCGGGGGCTGTGGGTACCACAGGGTGGGAGGAGGGCACGGCTGTTTAGCATCGGCCAAAAGATCCTGCTGTGTTGCCGGCGGCGCCAGTGGCGGCGGCGTGTGCGACGGCGGCAAACTACATGCCGTCGCCCTGAGGGCGGCATATCGCCTGTGGGCGCTTGCCTGGATCGCTGATCGAAGGGAGGCAGCGGGGGGACGCCCCCCGACGAAGCCCTGTCTGCCATGCCGCGGGTCGGGCTCTGATGGCGACTGGCTTGCTCTGAGAGTGATCGTGAAGCACACCAAGCTGGGTGATCTGGCCGGGACCCGCCCGCGTTGCGAGAACCCAAAACCCGCCAGCTGTCGGCACATGCGTGCCGGCGCGCCATGGCCCCGATGGACTGAACCGTCAGTTTTGACATGCTCCGGAATCCAACTGCAATGAAATGAACACAGCATCGATTGAGCAGTAAACTAAGGCAGCATCCAGGGCCCCAGGCCTGCCGCAGCCAACAGGCTGCGCCAAAAGCGCCACCGCTGCTGCCGCCCCGCGCTCAGCGCCGCCTGCAGCCGCTGCACATGCTCTGCTGAGCTCCATTCCGCTGCCAGGCTGCTGGCTGCTGCCGCCCGGTTGTGCACACTATCCACAAAGGCTGCTGGGCGGCCCGTCGTCGGTGCGCCGGCAGCGCAGCCAGCACCCACAAGTTCCGGTTTCACTGCCTCGCTGCTGCTTTTACTGCTGCTGCTGCTGCTCGAGCCGCCATCGCTGGAAGGCCGCTGCCCCGCCAGCCAGGAGGGGTGCAGCTCCGGGTGGCTGCTGCACAGCACAGCGCGCCCGCCGCGGCCGCCCACCCAGCAGCGCACAGCCGCCGCCGCATGGCTGTGCTCTGGGAAAGTGGCTAAAACTTCCAGGCCTGCTGTCTGCTCAAGCTGCTGCTGCAGCGCCGGCAGCTCGGATGCCGCTGCTGCCGCTGTTGGGGCTGCACCCGCTGCCTGCAGCGCCGCCGCCACCGCTGCCGCAGTTTGCTGGGGCGGCAGGCCATCCAGGGGCAAAAAGGCAGGGCCGCCATTCACATAGTCGATGCACTCCTCCCATTCTCTGCTACTCATGCTATCGCTGCTGCCCTCTATGCTGCTGCCGCTGCCGCCGCCACTGCTGCAATTACCCGCTGCTCCTGCTGCCTCTCCTGCTGCTGCTGTTTTCACTGCTGCATCTGCCAAGCTGCTGCCAGCGTCTCGGAAGCGCAGCGGCGCCGCCAATGCTGCGTCTGCACTAGTGCAGGTGTCCCGGAAGCGCAGCGGCGCCGCCACCGCTCCGTCCTCAGATTCGTACTCAAACCCGGGATAGATGCAGCCGGCGGCTTTGCCTGGGAAGAAGCGCAGCTCTCGGTCACCCACCACCTCCAGCCTGCGGGGTTTTGGTGCGGCAGCGAACCGTGGCTTGATGTAAGGTCAAAACATGCAAGGATGTAGCAGGCAGCAGAACGGCAACAGGTGACAAACAGAAAGTGGCTGTGGTGATGCAGCAAGACAGCAGCACAGCGAAGCGATGGGTCACAGCCTGTCACATGCCGTGCCTCCCTCAGCCCTCAACGCACAGACCCTCCCACGCCGGTGCCACATCCCCCAACGCCTCACCTGCTGCCGGGTTCAAACTCCACCCGAGCGCAGGCGTAGTAAGCGCCGGCGCAGAGGCCAAGATAGGCGCCGCCTCCCTCCACATAGTCTGCAGCAGCACAGGCGGGCGGGAAAAGAGGGAAGGGACTAAGCAAGGTGAGTGGGAACCGAAGCGCGCACGAGCTGAGTGCAACGCCCATCCACGCTCTATGCTTCCATGCAGCGGCGCATGGAAGCATGCAAGGTAGCGCTATAAAGTAAAGGACGCAGAAACACGCAGCAGGAGCAGCAGAGGTCAACAGCTCATTTGAGCTGCACGCACCTCGAATGAGTGCGTTGCCGCGCCCGTTGAGGTGCTTGCAGTACGGCAGGTCGGCGCCGCCGGGCAGCACCAGCAGCAGGCAGCCGTCCTGCCAGCCGCCCGCCAGCAGTTCGGCTGTGTCCAGGCTGGCCACCTACAAGAGAAGGGATATAATTATAGCCAGGTAAGTGTAATCATGTCAATTTCAGTATGCAGCCATAGTGGCGTGCAAGCTGGCGGTCGAATGCATCGGAAGCCGGGCGGCCCAACGGCGAACCGCTCCTTTCGCTGGACCCGTGCTGCTGCCGCCGGCCAGCTACCCCACTCGCCTTGACAGCTGGCACGAGTGCCTCCCGCAAGCTGTGCAGCGTGGACAGGACTGAGCGAGTGCCGGCCCCTGGCCCGCTGTAGCAGTAGACCGCCGGGGGTGGCCCCGTGGCGGCGGCGGCAGCGGCGGCGGTCGGCGACATGGCGGCGGCTACGCGGCGGCTGTGACGCGATGCGGGCTTTGATGCGGGCTTTGATGCGACCGCTTGTGTCACCGCAGAGGCCGGCAGAGCGCTGCAGCAGCGCATGGCGAAGAGGGCTTTGCGCCCGGGCTGCCAGCAGCCGCGGTCAGTGCGCAAGCTGTTTAAGCAACTACAGTATGTCCACAGCAAGCGCGCAGGGCAGCAATGCCCGTGGTGGGCTGCGGTCAGCGCAAATGCACGACAGCATGCTGGCCTTGGCGCCTTGCTGCGCCTCCCATCGCAATCAACGACTGCTTAACAACACTGGCAGTATGGTGCTTTGACGCACAGCCTCCAGCAGCCCGTCCCTTAGCAATGCTGCTTTCAGACTTGCTGCTGCCGGCTCTATGGGCCCTGGCACGCGGCCTGCTGGCTTTGGCGGTGCATGCGCACTCCCTGCTGCGCGGCCTGGGCGCCACATGCTCGGCAGCGGCGGCGCGGACGGCGGTGGCGGCCCCTGCCCTCCGCCCCCTGCTGGCGGCGCTGTTTGCGCTGCCGCCCAAGGAACACATTGGCAGCCGGCCGCGCCCGCCCACAATCCTGGGAGTGGCAGTGGCAGAGGAGGTGCAGGATGGCGACTGGCCGGCGGCAATTGAGGCGCTGGGCCGCCTGCTAGCTTGGTAAGCGCCTGAGGCGGGCGGTTGTGGGCAGTGGGCAGCGGGTGCTCTAAATGCGCAGTGGTGCAGGGGATCGGTGCTGAAAATCCACTCCTGCATAGTACAAATGGCGCATATGTCCCCCTTTCATGCACCTGTCTGCAGGGCGCGCAGCCGCGGCTTTGCGCTCGTGCTGCTCTATGAACCGTCGGGCATTCTGCAGCTGCCACACCGGCTGAAGCAGCTCGAGCTTCAGCTGCTGCTGCAGCGCCTGCAGGGCTCGGTCGTGCTGCAGTCGGGCTGGCAGCCGGGCGGCAAGGTGGGCCAGCAGCAGCAGCAGCATCAGCAGCCGCAGCAGCCGCAGCAGTGGGCACCAGAGGGAGGCCTGACGGTCGTGTTGCTGTCGGCAGCTGATGGCCAGTGGCCCCTGCTGGCAGCAGCAACTGCAGCTGGCAAAGCAGCAGGCAGTCCCAATCAGCAGCAGCAGCAGCAGCAGCAGCAGCTTCAGCAGGAAGGCAGGGCAGATGTGGACGAGCACAGTGCTGCAGCAGCAAGGGATGCTGCATTCTCGGCGCCTGCCCGGCTGCGTGCGCGGCTGCAGGCGGCGGGGGGTGCGCTTGCAGGGGCGGAGCCTGACTTTGTTGTGGTGAGTATCTTATGCATATGTGCCATCCAGAAGGTCTGCAGTTGTATGCTTGTTGGGTCGCGTCAATTGGAATGCAAGCGACCAGCTGCTTGTGGCCCCCTTCAAGGGACCTGCTGGCTGCCCAATGTGCCGCCCTACCCCAGCAACCCTCCCTTGCTGGATGCTTCTCCCCTTTCTGCTGCAGGTCACAGGGCCCACACTCACCCTGGCCGGCTTCCCCGCCTGGCTGGTGCGCAGCAGCGAAATTTATGGAGTGGGCCCGCTGGCACAGCTGGCGGCCGAACCGCTCGATGCGGCGATGCAGCGCTATTGCCGCACCAAGCAGCGGTTTGGCAAATAACCGTTCTAGAGATGCCCGCCGCATGACTGATATATAGCACGATTCACATGTGAATGTGAAATGAATGGACGGCACACCAAGCTTTGAGAGGGAGCGAATGGTCGTGCAGCATGCGTGCCGGGCGGCAGTCGGGCCCGGCGCCGGCAGCGGGCGCAGCAGCTTGCGACTTCCGGCGGCCCTGTGCTGAGCAACCCAAAGTACTAGCATCCTAATCAAATCATCGCGATGGCCAGCCTGTGCGCAGCCACGCTGCAGGCGCCCCGACCATCCCAAGCGGCGGCTGTGGGGGCCATCGGGCGTTCGCCTGCTGCTGTGTGGTCGCGTAGTGTGCTCATATGCGCGCAGCGATCGGCGGCAGCCACCGCGGGCCTGCGGCGCGCCCTGCCGCCGCCCGCCGCATTTGCCGCCACGGCCGCCCCGAGCAGCACTGCTGTGGAAGGGGAGGGCGCCGTGCCCGGCCAGCCGCTGCACACGGCTGCCGCCTGGACAGCAGCAGACGCGAAGGCACGGCCTGAAGACTGGCAGCACGTTCTCACACCGGCAGAGGCAGATGAAATTGTGGCGGCGGCGCGGCAGGCAGCGGCCAGCGGCATTCCCGTGCCGCAGCTGACGCAAGCCGACTTTCCGCTGCCCACGCTGGGCCCGCTGCTGGAGCAGTTCAGGCGCAACTGCCTGCACGGACTCGGGTTCCAACTGCTGCGAGGTGGGTGCTGAGCAGGGCGGGTGACTGCCTTGTGACGTGTGCCCCTGCCGGCTGCTAGCCGCTGGGGCTGGACTAGCAGCAGATGCCACTGCTGCTGCCGCCCTTGCTGCTCTCTGCCTTCACTCTGCAACAGAGTAATGCTCAACTAGTTGATCAAATCAACAGGGAGATGATAAACCAACTACCGCCACCTGCAGGCTTCCCGGTGGAACGGTTGAGCCGCGCTGAAACAGTGGCTGGCTTCTTTGGGCTGGGGCTCTACTGGGGCAACGCACGCAGCCAGAATGCAGCGGGCCATGTGGTGCGTGGGAAAAGTGTTGATCACTTGCTTGACTTTCACTGACTGGTCAACCTATCTCTGAACCCCTGCCAGCTGTTTTTGAAAGGGCAGCTAGCGACCCACAGGCAGCCCCCTCCGCTTGCTTGCGGATGCAGCTGTGTTTGGCTGCCGCCGCCGCCGCTTGCCTCACCTCCCTGCTTGCCGCCCCACACCCCAACCCGCGTGTGCTCTGTTCTGTGCAGGTGGGGCATGTGAAGGACTTGGGCTACCATCCAGACGACCCCACGGTTCGGGTGTACCAGACAAAGGCTGCGCAGGTGAGCGGGTGGGTGGGTGCTAGCTTCGCTCCTGCCTGTAGGCAGCCGTGCTGTGGCACGACCCAGCAAAAACGTTCACTCGTATTTTTGCGGCCCTGGCATGCTGGCACATGCCCAGACACGTGCTGTCTTCCTCAACTCTGTTCATCACGGTAATGTTTGATTTTGTTTTTGCAGCCCTGGCACGTGGACACGTGTGACCTCGTGGCGCTGCTGTGCCTCAAAAAGGCGCGGTCCGGCGGACGCAGGCGAGTGTGTGCGGCGTTTGGCACGTGCCAGCATGCACGGCATGCCCAGCACGTGGCTGCTTCTCTGGTGCCAGCTGATGGTGATGCTGGTGGCGGCGCTGAGGCTGAGGTCTGCTGCTTGACCAGCCAGCCTGCTGCCTTGCTCTTGTCCTGCGCAGCACCAACTTGATTCAATCGTTGCTGCTGCCTCTTCCCTGCGCAGTGCCTGGGTGTCTTCGCTAGCCATTTACAACCGGCTGCTGCAGGAACGGCCAGCCTTGGTGCAGGTAGGTAGGCAGCGTATAGCCCTGGCTTGAGCGGTACTGCCTTAGGGTTCTGGACACCAGCATTCTGCTCTGCCAGTGACTTGGCTGTGCCTGCGTAAGCAGGCACGTTCCGTCGCAACTGGCTGGAGCTCCAGCGCAGCAAGCGCGCATGGCGGAACAATGTTCAGCCATTGAATGATTATTGGCACTGCCCATATTTCTGCAGGAGTTGATGGCCCCCTTTTACTACGACCGCAAGGGCGAGGTGAAGGCGGGGGAGGCGGGCTACTTTGGCCGCCCCGTCCTCAACTTTTACCAGTGAGTATGGCAGGCAGCAGGAGTGTGAATGGAGAAGTCCAGGCAAGCCTCGGTTGCGGCTTGCGTGCTAACAACATCTCCGCATCAGCCAAAACGCTTGGCTTGTGCAGCGTGGCGGCGTTACGACCACGCATGCCACAGCTTGCCTCAACAACGGCAACGGGCACACTTGTCCCCGTTCTGCTGCAGGTTCCACCTTACCCTCCCTGTATACTACAGGTCGTTTGGCGCACACTACACCTCTCTTCTTTCAATGCACCCGTTGTGCTGCAGGGGCTACCTCACCGTGTACTACAATGACCGCATGATTCGGGAGGCGCAGGTGGGTTACAGCAGCAGACAGACTGGATTTATCATTACTATCAGAAGAATATGCGGCGGCAGGCAGGTTGAGGGCAGGCCTGCACCGGCTCTGTTGCAGTCCCCACCTCGCCCCCCTAGTGCATCACTGTGTTCCATCTGCCGCTTATCGCTCCTCCTTGCCTTATTTGAGCCAATGCTCACTTGCATCTTTTCTTGCTGTTCCCGCCGCCGCAGCGGTTCCCGGAGGTGCCGCGCCTGACGCTCAAGCAAGAAGAGGTGAGCGGCGGCTGGTCCAGTTGCTGATTCTAAAAGAAGTTCGGGTCCAACAATGCACAGCCATGCAGCTTTGCAAACGTCTGCTCAGTAGTGAGAATGTTCCCACCAGTGTAATGCCTGCAGGCGCTGCAGGCGGTGACAGACCTGGCCAACGACCCGCAGCTGCACCTGGAGTGGGACCTGGAACCGGGGGACATCCAGGTCCGCATTTCTGAGCATTTCTGCAGCATTTTTTAGCACCAGTTTCTGGTCTGGCTGGAAGCTGCTGCCCTGCACGCCTGCAGGCAGCTGCTTGGGCTGCGTTCCTGGGTATTCCCCTCAACACACGCCCATGGCGTCTCTTTTCTTTGTTTCTTTCCTTCCTGGGTGGGCCCCGGACTGCTGCGCCCCTGCGTGGGCCCCGGCCAGAGAATCGCTCCGTGCTCTTGACCCGCTGGCTGTCCACCCCGCCCTGCGCAGCTGCTGCACAACTGGAACCAGCTGCACATGCGCACGGCGTTCGAGGACCACCCGGTGGGTTTACACACATGTCCGTTAGCTGCACGAAGTATGCACACAGTAATAAAAACATTCATTGATCAGTATCATTCATCAACCCAGCGTGTTCGAGGACCACCTGGTGGGTGTGGCACCGACTTTTGTGTTCCGCGTCATTTTCGAACCTGTCCATCTATGTGTGGATGAGGAGTGGAGTGGTGCTTATGTGGCTGCCGGTTGTTATGAGCTGGAGCGGCAAATGGCGGGCACGTATTGGGAGTTGGGCAGCAGCTGCACATAGCCTGCCCTCGCTCTCACCCCCACCCCTCAACCCATCAACAGGGCTTTGCCAACCGGCGGCACCTGCTGCGCCTGCACTTAACACATGAGGACGCCTGGCCACTGGAACCGAAATAAACGAAGCTCACAGTGCGCGTGTGTTATCTGTCCCCAACCTCCGCCCCCGTGTAGGGGTTTGAGAACCGGCGGCACCTGCTGCGCCTGCACTTGACGCACGAGGAGGCGAGGCCGCTGGACCCAGCTGTGTTTGGCCCCGGCCAGCCCGGCAGCCGGCTGGGCGTGTATACAGGTGTGTGCGTGCGTGCTGTGCATGCTGGTGTGTGCTGGTGCATGCAAATGCGGCGGGAGGGAGTGCTGGTGAGGCAGCTCGGGCGTTCCGGGTGGGCGGCTGGTGGGAAGAGCGTGCTTGCTTGCAGGAGAGGCTAAGGTATGTTTGTCAACTGGGCGACACCTGCCGGATGGCTTTGTATATTGACGAACCGCATATTGAACCAACGTGTCATGCAGATACAACAGTGCATACAGCGCCGCTTGATGCTGAGTGACGGCGCGGCAGGCGGCAGCGTGGTGCAGCGACGACAGCCGGCAGAAGCGTGGTGCAGCGATGTGCAGCTTCAACAATCAAGCTTTGTTTACTATTTATAATGCTATTTATTGCAATTGATTGAGGTTGTTATTGAATTCTTGTCAAGATAGGCTCAGGCGGCATCCATGGCATGGCAGCCGAGCGCATGCTCGGCCGCCGCTGGGCGGTGGGCCACATGTGCGTGGGCGCGGCACCCAATCACGCTTTTGGCCATCTCAATCGCGCTGCAGGCACACGATACCCGTTAAACAAGCCTTGCACCCCGCCAGGAGGAGCGCGGGCTGAAGGACGTTCGCCGACGCACCGCCGACCCGCGCCGGAAGCAGCCGGCGGCGCTCTCATGCGTGCCAGGCGCTGCCTGGCGTCCGCCTGAAGCAGCCACGCCTTGCGCCGGTAGGGGCCGCTGCATCCCCCGCCGCACGCCGACAACCCTACCGGCGGCGGTGGCGGCAAACACACACACACAGATGCTGGCCCCTTTGGCAGCACGCCGACCGACCCTCCTGGTCCTCGGTCTGCTGCTGGCTTGCGTCACCTGGCAGTCTGCCTGCCTGGCATCAGCTGCGGGCGCCAACCTGTTGGACAATGCCGGGTTGGACCCCAACAGCGGCGTTCAGTTCAGCGTTAACGGCGGCAACATCTCCGGCACGCTGCCCCGCAGCTGGAACGACAACACAGGTGGGTGGATGCCGAACAGCAGGGAGGTGTGATCTGTGGTAGGAGCAGTACTTTCAGCATGAGGATGCCTGAGGTGCCAGCCCCCTCCCTTCCATCCCAGCCAACCGAGTGGGCAGGTCTGGGCATCGCTATCCGCTTCTTATTGCCCCTCCTACTTCAAAACAACCACTCTATTCCCATTTTACCACCTGCAAACTGAGGATTGCCTTGCTCAACGCTCTGCAGAGTGGGCGGGACCGGGCATCGCCATCCGCTACTCCCTGCTGGGAGGGGCGGCAGCCTGCGGCGCGGGGGTGTCCGGCGGATGCATCAAAGCGACGGTCTCAAAGGGCTTCATGCAGATGGGCCAGTTTCTGGAGGCGAGTTTTTTGCAGCTTGCTGTTCTGGCAGGCAGCGCGACTGGCCTGCATACCTGGCTGCTGGCACTTTAGGGCGCAGTGCGCGCCACCGCTTCAAGCATCGCCTCTGCAGCGCTGGTAAGTTGCATGGCATCCTCACGTCACGCATGGCATGCTCACGCCTCACCTTCCCACCCCTTGCAGGCCCCCGCCGGCGCCAACTACCGGCTGAGTCTCAAGTTGCGTGCCCCGACATCTGCCGGCCTGCCGGTGCAGCTGCAGCTGCGGCAGACGGGCGCCCCTTACATCGCGTACGGCCAAGCATTGACTGCCGTGGGGGCGGGCTGGGCCACGCTGGAAATCGCCTTTGCACGTGTGCCCACCACGGCAGCCAACCCGGGCAGCAGCAACGCTCCCATCTTTTTTGTTGTGGTGTCCGGCGGCCCAGGCACTCTGTGGCTGGCCGAGCCGGTGCTGCAAGCCCTGCCGGCCGGCGGCGCTGCTCCCGTGGTACAGCTGGCGCCTCCGGCTGGAGCGGTGCCACGTGCCTTCTTCTGCCTCAACACCAACCACGTGTTTGAGACCGGCGTCAGTGAGTACCTGCCGGTCAGGGTTTTAGGAAAGTTGCCGCTGTGGCCGCGTTTTTTTGCGCAGGGGCTGATTCCACGAGGCAAAGCGGCTTTGACTCTTCAAGCGCGGGCCGTGCTGCCTGCCCGTGTGGCACCCATTCGCCACTGCTGCATATATGTCCGTCCGCAAATGCAGCCACCTAGCTAGCAAGCTTCCCCTTCCGACATCCTCTCACACAGCCCCGCGCTACCTGTGGCCAGCCCTGGACTTTGGCACGTGGCGCTCTTGGGACTCCGGCTTAGTTTGGGCCACCATCCAACCCATCGGGCGCGGCCAGTTTGACTGGACTCGCATGGACGCAGCGGTCAAGCGTGCTGCGGCACGGCGGCAGCAGGCGCGCTGTGCATGCTATGCTTGATGTGTGTGCTGTGTGTGCGATGCGCGCCGTGTGCGCGTTGGACGCTGGGGTGGGGCGGGTGGATCGGGTGGCCGCTGCATTGATGCAGCTGTGCAGCCCCACAAGTGCCAGAGCTTATCCGGTTCGTGCGCTGCCTTTAGGTCAATTGATCCACCAAATCTGGGTTACTTCCACCTTGACAGGTGCTGTTCCCGCTGGGCCTCCTCCAAGCCCAGCGAAGCCTGCTGCTTACTCATATGCCCTGCCCAACCAACCAACCTGTTGTTGCAGGTGCTGTTCACGCTGGGCCAAACCCCCCGCTGGGCCTCCTACAAGCCCAACGAGCCCTCAGTGTACGGCCCCGGCCGCGGCTCCCCGCCCAAAAGCATCTCCGACTGGTCGGCGTTTGTGGCGGCGATGGCCCGAAGATACCGCGGACGCATCCATGCATACGAGGCGCGCTGCTGCGCTGAGGCTGCTGTGCTGGCATTTCGGGCTGCGGCACCTGGCATGTGCATGATTTGGCAGCGGGAGTCGCTAGCACAGGTAAACGCCGTCTCTTTGGAGAGCCAGGCCATGGCAACGAACTGGCTGGATGGTGCACGCACTCTCACCGGCGTCTGTTCACCCACCCACCCCAGCAAGCAGGTGTGGAACGAGCCCGACATCCAGGGGCCAGAAGGCTTCTACAACGGCTCCCCAGAATCACTGGCCGCCCTGGAAGCGGCCACCGCCGCCGCTCTGGCCCAAGAAGACCCCAAAGCACTGCTGCTGACTCCGCCCATGAGCGGTGGCAACGGCGCCACGCAGCTGGGCTGGTTGGGGCGCTACCTGAAAGCCGGCGGCGGCAAGCATGCGCAGGCGGTGGCGTGGCACGCCTACGTGTCGGCGCCTGAAGCAGGGCTGAACGGCATTGAGGCGGTTCGCCAGGTGGGAGCCAGCCTGCCTATACTGTGCATCTATATATTATGTTCGTAAGGACCCCAGTCTGCTGCAGTGGCAGCAGCCATGGCAGCAGCCTTGCTGCGTGCTGCCACGATCCGCCACTCGCTGTGAATCTCAGCGCCACTGCGCAACCCTGCCTGCGTGCCTCGCCCGATACCACTGCTGTTCAGCTGCTCAAGGTCCACGGCCTGTCCCACCTGCCGATCTGGAACACAGAGGGCGGGCTGAGCCTGGAGCAGGTGCGGGCTGTGCTTGCTTGCAGGCTGGCTGGCTGGCTGCAGCTGCACAGCTGCAGAATCACAAGCGGGCCACAGAGCACACCAGCTTCCCGCAAGGTTGGCCGACAGCCAGAGGGACCGACATGCCCCAGATGGCAAGTGTTCAAGGGAAGAGCAGCAGCAACTGCTGCACATCCGCATGACGTCGTGCTTCCCTCTCGTACCTGCCGCAGATCGGGCCCAACTCGCGCTTTGCGGCCGGGTTCGTTGCCCGCTCGATGCTGGTGGTAAGTGCCATATGTGCTTGGCAGCCCATCCTTGTGTGGGCGTGCGTACAGGAAATCAAGGCAGCCCCCGGGGCAGAGCCTGTCGCTTGTGGCGGGACAGTTTGGTGCCGCTCGGTCGTGGCACCCAATCACACCTGCGGCGCCGCCGCTGCGTTGCCCACACCTGGCCCCCCATCCCCCACCGACTGGCCCTGTTCCCTGCAGGACTGGGCGCTCGGCCTGCAGCGCTCCTGCTGGTATGCCTACGACAACACCTGGGTGAGAGCTGCTAGGCTTCGGCTTTGCTGCCACTCAGAACCTCCTTGCAGCATGCCTGCATGCCGCAGCTGCTGCCGCTGCAGCCATGGCTGCCGCCACCTGAGTAGCTGCTCGGACAACACCTGGGTGAGAGCTGCTGCAGGTCCAGCCGTCTGCTGCTGTCCTTTGCTGCCTGCTGTACGTCTGCACCACACAGCTGCAATCTCTGTATGCGAGCCGCCGGGAAAGCCACTCCTTCTGTTCCACCCTTTCTACCGCTTGCTGTGCAGTACGAGGGCCTGGACAGGCTAGTGGCGCCCGAGCAGACCAGCCCGCTGTCCCTCAACCCAGCGGGCAGGGCGTACCAGCAGGTGCGGATGCAGCTAGCCGGGTGTGCATCTTTCCTGCTGCCTTTTGCACGGCTGCGGAAGCAGCTGTATTTATGCAGAATACATGACCCAACCAGAGTGCTCTCGCTCCCCGCACCGTCACCTTCTTTCCCTGCCCTATGCATGCCGCCTGCAGACAATGGCGTGGCTGCTGGGCGCCCGCATGCTGTCCATGGGCCAGCGGTCTGACGGAATCTGGACTGCTGAGCTGGCGCTGCCTTCCTCCTCCGCCGCCCGCCGCGCCTGGGCGGTGTGGTGCCCCGCTGGGAACAAGGCGTTCAGGGTTTCCGCTGCGTGGCGGGCGGCCTACTGGCAGGATGCGTCTACCGGTGCCATGGTGCCGCTGGAGGCGGGGACGGATGCAACTGTGCAGGCGGGAGTGGTGCCGCTGCTTGTTGTGAGCTACTTTGCCGCTAGCTAGCGCACGTATTATATGCGTTTTATTGATTTGATTGACCTGCAGCTCTACCACAGTAAGGCTGCCGCAAGCATCGTGAGGCTGGCCCCGGGCGGTCGGCAGTGCGGCGGCGACCGGCGACCGGCGGGCCAGAGGTGCGGCGGCTCCCGCATGCACAGGCGCTTCTGATCGCCCTGAATTGAGCTCTGGACACGGCGATCGCTCACAAGGGCATCCCAGAAGGGGCTTGCCCGCCCTGGTGGCGCCCGCGCCTCCAGCAGCATCGGAGAACAACCAGCGCGTGATCAGCGGGGCTTGCACACTCTTGTTCGCAAATCGACGCCTGTTGCAGCTCCTGAGTACCCGCACAAAGCTCCTCAGTAGGGCACCAGTATGGCAGCGCTCGCACAAGCCTTGCCCGCCAGCCCAGCCGCTTCGCTGCGAGGCGGCGGTGCTGCAGCCGGCCGCGCAGCGGCACCTGCGCCGGCTGCGCTACTAGGGCTCGCCAGCCGCCGCCGCCGTGGTAGCGGCGGCTTTGCTGCCGGCGGCCGGCAGCAGATGCTCAGCCCAGCACGGGCGGCAGCGGAGCAGGAGCTCGACTTTGCATTGGTGCCCTGGGACGCCAGCCGCGAGACCTGGTAAGGCTTAGGGCACCTCAATTGGGGGAGTGAAGAGCGAGGGCTGGGCTGCTCCGCTGGGCTGCCTCAGCCATTTGGGGCAGTACATGTGCGCCAGCCGTGTGTTCCATCCTTGAGCTCCGGCTGCACTGCATTCGACCAGCTGTTGGCGCCCTGAGTGATCCGCTTTTGTTGCCCGTGTGCCAGGGATGACGAGTCAGCGCAGCGGATGGCTGACCTCATGCGGCGGTTTGAAGCGGCGGACACTGATGGGTGGGTGTGCTGGATGCATATGGGGCTGGGGAGGCCGGCTGGTGTGCGCTCCCACGTGCCTGCTCAGCTGCTGCTGGCAGGCTGCATCGCTTGCCGGCTGCCCCTATGGCCTGCTGCCAATGAATCGCATGCGACGCCTTGCCTGCTGCGTGCCGTTGTCATGTGCCTCAACGGCATGCCGCCTGCTGCCATGCCTGCCGCAGCAACGGGGTGATTGATCGCGCTGAGCCTCAGTCGCCGCTGGCCGACAACATAGCTTGCTGCCTGCTGCATGCAATGCACACCAGAGCTCAATGCGTGTCGCCTCCTGCTGCCATCCCTGCCTTGTTGCAGCAACGGGGTGATTGATCGCGCCGAGCTGCAGTCGCTGCTGGAGCGTGTGGGGGGCGGCAGCGATGAAGTGCCGCTGGTGCGTGTGTATTCTGGCTGTGGGTGGAAACAGCGTGCGCGTGCGGGGTGGTCTGGGGGCTGCCGCGTGCGTGCCCAGAACAGCTGTGGGGCGGCAGCAACAATGAATCGCTGCTGCCTGCCTGCAACTGCAGCACTGGCTGACTATTAGGAAGTGGACGAGTCTATGGCGCACTTATCACGAGTGCCCCTGCAGCCAACACAAATGAACCATCTTCCTCCTCCTTTCACCCCCTCACCGCAGCACTGGCTGACTGACGAGGACGTTGATGAGGTGATTGCCCAGTATGACACCAACAAGGACGGAGTGATCAAGTGAGCGCCCGCCTGCTGCACTCGGTTTTGCCAGCCTGCTGAAAGTAGCTGTGGTATCACATGCAGTTATATGACCTGGTGTCACACAAACAAGGACGGGGTGATCAAGTGAGCGCTTCACAGCTGCCATGTAGTGCTTGTCAGCTGATCCCAATCAGTTGGCGCACGCTTGCTGCAGCTAGCCACACAGCCCCACATCCCATAACCACCTCCCCAACTTATTTGCAGCTTTGACGAGTTTGCCCGCATGCCGCTGGACAGCCTCTAACCAAGCTTGCATGTTTCTACCCAAAACCATTGCAGCTTTGACGAGTTTGCGCGCATGTCGCTGGACAACATCTTCCTGGCGGGCAAGCTGGAGGAATACCGCGAGGCGTTCAAGTGAGGGGCTGCAGTGAATGGAATTCGTTGCGGCAAAACTTGAGCCTCCTGAGCCACCTGCATGCGTTGCGCTGTTTGGCGTAGCCTTCTCTGGGCCGAGAAGTAGCTCGCATTTCAACAGATACATGCTGCTCCTGCAGGGCGGTGGATGCGGGCGGCAACGGCTCGGTGTCGCCCACGGAGCTGTACCATCTGTTTGAGCGGCTGGAGCAGCCCATCACGTGAGAAGTAGAGCAGTTGCAGACTTGTCATGATGGCCCCAGCTGTTGGCTTGTTTGCTTGACACATTTGGCTGTGTAGTGCTGGTAAAACACACCAGCGGTTGGAGCGGCTGGAGCAGCCCATCACGTGAGGACTGTTACAAGGATGTGCTGGTTGTTGCTAAATAAATGCTGGGTCGCATGGCATCTGTTTGAGCGGCTGGAGCAGCCCATCACATAAGCGGTTGCAGGATACTGGTACCAGCAGCTGAGCAGCGTAACCGGGGCGCGGCATGCTGGAGCCCCATCAATCAGGCTGTGCCAGCTGAGAGCATCGCTGGTTTGTAGCGCGGAGCAGGCGCTGGCACCAGCCGGCGATGCGCACCCCGCTCCGGGCGTGCGCGGACATTCCACCTGATGTATGCGTACCTGCCGGATATATGCACTGACATTCTACATTGCAAATATCCTGCAGGTACGAGAAGCTGGTGAAGGTGATGGAGAAGTACGATGTGGACCAGTCGGGTGCGCTGGGTGGACAAGACTGCTCTTTTCCGATGTCTGCTGCAGGGGTTTGTGCCTGGAGCGCGCTGGCCGCCTCTGGTCACCAGGAAACTGGAGGGGTGTTGTTTCAATGTTGGTGGCCATTGTGCCCGGCACGGTTGCCAGGCACATAGTGAATACGGCTAGGGTAGTGCCTTCACTAAAAAATGGTGTTGCCTCGCATGCTTGCAGGCGTCATCAGCTTTGGCGAGTTCCTGCGGCTGTTCCGCGACGAGCTGCTGGATTTGAAGGCAAGTAAAGTAACGCACAACGCGTCACTGGGAGGAGGCAGGCCGGAGTTCAGCAGTGGATGTTAGTAGCAGGTTTGCTGTTGCGCGAAGAACTGCTCGACCTCAAGGCCAGCAAACACATGAGCCCCTCAGCCGCTGCGAGCAGCTCATCACTCGCAACACTTGTGCTAATTACAAACTCCCTTCCGTCTCATCACAAATGCTCGCTTTGCATTTTGTGTGCGCAGGAGGTGCTGAACTTTGTGAAGCAGCGCAGCGCACCCAAGACGCCCCCCGCTGCTGCCACCGCCGCGCCCGCCGCTGCCGCTGCGCCGGCAACACCCGCCCGGCCGCCCGCTAAGATGCCCAAGCTTGTGCAGGGCGGGGTGACGCTCATTTTCAGCGAGGAGGAGTTTGATGCAGGTGGGTGGTGGGCTTGGAGAGTGTGCAGCTGCGGACGAGCTCAGGGCAACAGCCAGGAGTGTCGCTGCTGTTCGAGCTGGTTTGCTGTGCTGGCTGGCGTGCCCCTTGTGACTGCCGTTTGAGCAGACACCCAACCCACTTTGGCTGGCGCCATTTTCCTCTCCCAATCTCTTTGCTTGCTGGGCTGATCCTACCCCGCAGTGCTTTCGGCCCACCCCAACAAGCTGGTGGTTGTGGTGGCACTTTCAGCCATCGCCGCAGCATGCTTACCGTTGACTCATAAGTACTGTTTTGTTGCCCAACTTTGTGCAGTGCTGGCTGCCCACCCCGACAAGCTGGTGGTTGTGATGGCGAGCGTGACGTGGTGCCGCCCCTGCCGCTCCTTCCAGGACATCTACGAGGCAAGGCTGTTGATTCTGTTTTGCCTTTCATTCGCACAGCTTCTTTGGCTTGGAGTGCAAGGGTTTAGGATCAGCTGGTGGCAATGCGTGGCACCATCAGCTGTTTAGTGGTTCCGTCTTGCAGCTGCTGCTGCCTGAGTGCGGTGTGGCAGGTGCATATTGCCGCAAGTGCAGCATCCCCAAGGCTTGCTTGTTTACCCCATGCAGAAAGCGGCCAAGCACTACACGGACGCCATCTTCCTCAAGTTCTTTGGTGAGCGCTGCACTGTGCCCGTGCCTGTGCTGGGCTGCGCTGCGCCGTGCTTTGCAAGCTTTGCTGTGCTGTGCTGTGCTGTGCTGGCGCTGTGCCACGCTGTGCCGCACTAGGCTGTGACAAAACTGAAGTGGCACCTGTGGGACAGTTTCATTTGACAAAAAAATTACCGTCCTTTCCATTCCCAGGCAACTCCAACGAGTCCACCAAGGCGCTGTTCAAGGAGAAGCTCAAGTGCCGCACCACGCCCTCCTTCCTCTTCTTCAGGGACGGTGAGTGCCTTGCCGCACTGAACTAAAATGCAACTGATTAACTAAGAGTGACTAGGTTGCTCGTGCCCTCCTTCCTCTTCTTCAAGGACGGCGAGCAGTGCACTTGCGTTTAGCCTTGGAAGTCAGGACAGCCCGGTAGTGGTCCGGCCGCCAGCACGCAGACGTTTCACCGCTACCGTTTGGCGCTGCATGCACTGGGCGGGTGCGGACCTGCCTGCGCGCATCCCACCTGCACGTGTCGCTCTTCGTGCCTTACTCAAAGCAATCCGTTGCTCGCTGCAGGCCAAATCGTGGAGCGGTGCACGGGGGCTGTGGCCGCCCGCATGGACGAGCACCTGCGCAAGGCAAGCCTGCTTGCTACTTGCAATTGCTGCTGCTCAGATCTCAATCGCAGTACTGCTACTTCCTGCTGATCAGCTGTCGTCGACAGCAGTTGTTTTGGAGTTCACCTGGCTGCTCTCACACTGGTTGTATTCACTCATCCTCCTTGCCTCCCTCCGCCGTTCCTTCCTGCAGGCCTACGGCCCTGGGCTCACGCAGCCACCGCTGTGGGTGTAAGCACTGGCCTGGCAGCCGCTGAAATCAAGCCAGCCTGCAGCAGCTGCCCGGCGTCAACCAGCGGTGGACACACAAGCTGGCCGGCCCTGGGCGGCTGTTGAGTGGGCGCGCTTTCAGTGGCCGCCGGCATGTTACCACAAGCACAGCTCTTTGCTTCCTCAAGGGCCCTCCTGCGCTCCGCCACACTGCACACTGCCTTCTGCTCACTCTGGACGTCTCTTCTGCATGTGACCCTTCCTGTCGGTATCTAACCCCCTGCCCGCCTGCCTTGTTTCGGCGTGCATCAGGCACGATTGCCATCTCAACTAATCTGTTCTCAGCTGGGCCCCTTTTGGTATTGTTGCTCGGCCGCTGTCACTCTCCGTTTGCCGTCACTGCATGATGCTCATCTACAACACCGGGTGTTGTTTGCTCTCGCTGTGAATGCCCATCGTTGTCAACAGATTGCAGTTGGTGCGGATACAGTCAGGGCAGCATTCACCAGGCACACTCGGATGCGGCAGATGCGGATCACCACCCGCCACGAGCGGTGGCGGCAGCGCCAGGGTGGAGCGCATGTCATCCTCTTTAGTTTAAAACGGCTTGCTTGTGCCAGGCGCCGCGAATCCCCAATTGAGCGCGATGGCCTGCCTGCTGCCTGCCGGTCGGCCAGCGCCAGCAGCCTCTCCCCACCCCCTGCCCGCAGCAGCCCCGCAGCGCTGCGCTGCCGCCACACGCATGCTGGAGTCGAATGTGCGCAGTAGGCAATCCGCCGGGCGCCGCAGGGGCCCGGCAGCAGCGGCGGCGGCGGGCGGCAGCACCAGCGGCGGCAGCGGCGCTGCCGATCCAGACACACCTGCCACCGACAGCCCCCCAGCGGAGGCCGCACCCCCAAGCCAGCAGCAGGGAGGGCATGGGAGGCAGCGGCGCAAGAGCGACCACCCCGCACTAGAGGCCATTAATGACGCCACCAAATGGGCCGTCAGCGCAGCTGCATTTGGCACGCTGCTGTGGCGCCGCGACCTGCTCTCGGCCTTTTGCGTGCTCGGCTCCATTGTGGCCGCCATCAACTGCCGGGTGAGCTGGCAGGTTGCAAGGCACTGCATTGGATGGGTTGGTTCTGAGACGCCGCCATGCACGTGCACAGCTCCGTACTGCGGCGGTGTCCGGTCATGCAGGCAGCCGATTGCGGCCACTGCGGTGCAGCCCCACTGCTGGGCTATGGGCCGTGCGGCAGCGGCCGCCTTTTGCTGCCTGGTTGCAGGAGGTTTCTTACAGCATGCCGCATACACGCAAGCACCCATTTCCCTCACTGATTCTCCTCACTGCACGTGGCTGCTTAATCGCAGTGCGAGTTCCTTCTGCCCAATCCCACAGATTCGCATCAACCGAAGTGCTCTTTTTACGCAAGCGAATCCCTCTCGTGGACTTGCACAGATACCTTCGTCTTTCATGTGCACTCCAACTCCTTCTGCCAAATTCCACAGGTCCTGCAGTTCTGCATCAACCGAGATCCTTCTTGTGTGCAAGCAAACCCGCTTGTTGACTTGCACCGATACTTTGCTTGATCGTAGATCCTGAAGTTCTGCATCAACCAGGCCCGCCCCTCGGACCGCAAAGCCGACCCAGGCATGCCCTCGGCGCACGCCAACAGCCTCGCCTTCCTGGTGAGCATTTAAATGTGCAGGATTACATAAAGGCAGCGCCAATGCGGTGTTCGGTATGTGACGGTGTGGGTGCTGTTCAGCGGCGCACGCCAGCAGCCGCGTCTTTCTGGCGAGGGCTGAATGTGCAGTGCCGCTGTTCCTAGGTTGCAATGGAACTCTGTTGCAATGGAAACAGCCTCGCTTTCCTGGTGAGAGCAGATGTGCAGAAACAATGCATTGCCCAATGCGTTTTGAGGTGTTGCGATGTTTGGCATAGGTGCATGGACGCGTGCTGCTGCTCAGTGCTGCTGCTCAGCAGCCTGCCACCCGCTGCCCCGCCGCTGCCCGCAGGCGACGTTTGTGGCGCTTGCTGCCGCTGTCGCCGTGGATCCAACCAGCCCGCTCGGCCTAGCCCTAGTGGTGGGAGTCCCCACGCTTGGAATCTTCCTTGTGAGTGCTTTTGTCCGCTGCGGTGTTGGCACGCAGCAGGCGGAGGTGTTGTTGTGCTTAAACATCTGCTTGTGGGCTCCCCCACGTGTGCTGCAGCAAGCAGGGGCTGCGCCAGGGATGCACTGTGTGCGCAAGCTCGCCAGCCCTCCACCTCCACCCAACACATTGCATGCGAAAGCTGTGCGATGCACATACCACAACCCCAGGCCATCCCACTGACGCCACAGGCATGCACTGCCGCACATGCATCGCTAGAACCTGCGCCATCCTGTCTGTAACTGCGCACTGACTGCACTGCACCGCCCTACAACTGCCACAGGCCTGGCTGCGCGTGGCGCTAGGATACCACACAGTGGCGCAAGTGGCGGTTGGCTGGGTGGTGGGCGGCGGATCGGCGGCGGCGTGGCACGCCTGGGGCCGCCGCGTCGCGCTGCCGGCAGTGCGGCAGAGCCCTCAGCTGCAGGTGAGCTGAGCCTTTGTTTCAAGCTCACGGGTGTGTTGAATGGGTGGGCGGGAGGCTGGCTTGTGTGAGGCGGAGGCAGGCAGCTGTTGCACCAAACAGCTGTTTGCAAAAGCGCCGGATGTAAGTAACCATGGCTCAGCCACCAATGATGTTGCCATCAACAGCAGTGGTCAACCCACACATGCCAATGTCTCCCGCCCAACCACCGCAGGCCTGGCTGTACGGCGTCACAGCAGCAGCGGTCGCCTTCTTCATCTTGTCAAATGTGCGGCGCTGGTGGCGGGAGGCGCGCGCGCAGCGGCTGGCGGCCGCCAGCGCCGGCTATAGCAGTGACTGGGCGTGACTGGTACAAGCTGACCGCCTCGGCGGGGCCCTTAGGGGCTGGCGAAAAGTAACAAGACTAGACTAGACAAGACTAGACTAGACTAGACTGGGCGTGAGGCGGGCTGACTGGGCACGGCAGAATGGCGGCGGCCCCACTCACAGCGGCCGGACAGGCACTCAGCGCACGTCCCGTGATTGTGTAAAAAATCCAGTCTGCAATCCCTTGTTGCAACACGCTCACAGTGATGCAAGACAGGGAGGGCTATGACCGAGCAGTTGGGTGCGGGCCTGGCACGCCCGAGCGCCACGCTGGCGGCGGCCGCCGGGCGGTGCATGTGGTAGGGTCAGAACGGAGCACATCTCGCTCGACCCAAGCTTCGTTTGCGCGTGTGAAGTCCAATTCTGGGCTGCCCGCTCCCTGCACGGTCGCCGCTGCTCTCTTCCGCTTGCAGGGCTTGCACGGTCGGTCGCGGGCGCTGCACGCCCCTTCAACCTTCCTTTCTGCGATCTAGCGTGCGTTTTCAGCCGCCCGAAGCCGCCCACCCCACCACATTTCGCCGACATGGCCACGGCTACTACGGCGCGCCAGCTCTCCGGCGCCACGCTGCCCGCCTCGGGCGCCCGTGCGATTGCGCCTAGGCCTGCAGGTGAATGGAGCAAGCTGAAGCGCCTCAGCGACCGCCCGTCTGCCGCCGTCGCCGGGCCGCCCCTCTCCCCAGCCGCCGTGCCGATCCGTCGCGATCTGCACACAGCAACAGCACTCACCTTCCCCACTGCTGCTGCTTTTTCCTCGCACTGCAGTTTCGCGGCCCGCATGCCATGCAGCCGCCGCGTCTCTGCACCGCCCGGCCGCCCCTGCCGCACGCCCCGAGCGCCGCAGCGCCGCCCTTGCCGTCACCGCCAATGCGGCGGTGGCAATCGAGGCGCGCCCCACCACCAGCGTGACCTTCAAAACGGTCCGCAAGCTGCAGTTCGGCCAGGTGCTGAAGATCGTGGGGACCGGCAAGGAGCTGGGCAGCTGGTGAGCCTTTGGGACTTGGGTTGAGGGTGGGTGTGGGTGGCTGGGCGCTGCCAGAGACTAAGAGCTGCACCCAGGGCCAGCAGCGCAGCAGCTTCGGCATTTCACCCATCATGGGCTTGCATTTCTCGTCAGATCACTGATGTGTTGTGCGCTCGAGCTGCCATGCAAGCGGGGCCAGGGTTGCACTGTACCGCACGCTACCGCCCTGCTGCATGCGCAAGCTCGAGTCTCGTCTCCGGGCTGAGCCTCTGCCCCAAGGCTCAGCCCCTGAAAACAACAGAGCCAGCCCATTCCGAGCGGTGTGCACATGCATCCAACGGAAAGTTAAACAGTGGAGGAACCCTAATCCCTGCCGCAGGGACTGCGCACGTGCGCCCGCCATGAAGTGGGGCGAGGGCGACAAGTGGACGCTGACCATGGAGCTGCCGACCGGCAAGCACGAGTTCAAGGTGGGTAAAAAAAAAACCAAGACTGATGAGTTGCTTGTTCCCTTTGGGTATAATGCTGTAGCAAACCGCCGCGCGCTGCTACTGCGTGCTGCTGCTGCCTGGCATGCATGCTGCCGCCTGCCTGTACTGCTTGCACGTGGCGTGGCCCCGGGCGTCTTGCTGGAGCCGCACAGCCCTCCCGCGTGACGTGCACATTGCCATACAGCTGCTGCTTGACTGGCTGTTCTGCTTTAATTCCGTGCAGGTGGCTGTGGCCCAAGGCGACTCGCTGGTGCACTACGAGGACGGGCCCAACCGCACGCTGCAGGTGGGTGTGAATGCATTCTGCTGCTCCAAGTGGGGTGCCTTGTTGTTGCACAGCTGCCGTGCTGAGGGGCCAGCTTGCTGCTTGCCAGCAGGTTGCCTGCCGGCCCGCGGATGGTTGCAACATCTTACACCAACTGGCCGCTTGTCAACCGGCCACCAACCCCTACCCGCTGCTTGCAACCATGGCTCGCAGGTGCCTGAGGCAACCCCCGGTGAGAAGCACCGCGCTTTCACCGTCAACTGCGAGTGGGGCAGCCTGGCCTCATGGCTGGAGACGCTGCTGCCTGAGGATGAGCTGCCCAGCCCCAGCGGAAGCACCAGCGTGGGCAGCATCTCCAGCTGGAACAGCAACAGCAGCAGCGCGCCGCGCAAGGGTGAGCCGGGGCGGGCGGGGCGGCGGGGTGGTGGGGCAGAGGGATTGCGGCTTGACCGGCATTCGACACAGCAGCGGTGCTGTGTGGTATGGCTGGTGAAAGGAGACTGTTCGCGCAGCACTCCCACCTACCCAAAGTTATCCCACCCCACCCCTCTATGTCTGCGCAGATTGGACGCTGCCCCACAGCGGCAGCCCCCAGCCCGCCACCTGGCAGGGCGGCAGCAGCGGGCACAGCGCAGATGCGCTGCAGGCCGAGGTGAATGAGCTGCGGCGCCAGCTGGCAGCTCGCAATGAGGAGGCAGCTGCCTTCTCCCGCGCCTGCGACCAGCTGCGTGCTGAGCGGGACCACATTGCACACCAGCTGTCGCTGGCGCAGCAGCAGCTGGTGACCGCGAACGAAGAGAAGGCGGTGCTGGCGGCGGCGGCAGCCAAGAGCGAGCGCAACATCCAGCTGCTGCGGCAGGTGGGCCAGCTGCTCAACAGCATGCACGACTGAGGCCCCAGCTCAAGGCGCAAGCCTCAGGCGTGAGGCATGAGGCATGAGCAGCTTTGGCGAACGAGACGCCACTCTGCCAAGGGTAGGCATCCTAACAAAAGGGGTTGACACTTGGATCGCCTCCTGAGTCCCTTTCAGCGACCACACCGCACTCCCTTTCTCTCCACCAATCCACCAAGCCACTGCAATGCTGCCCCTGCAATTCCGTCGCCGCCAAGCCCTGCAACTCCACCGCCAGCCGCTCCTGCTTGGCCAACACCCAGCTCGTTTAGCCTTGGCCTCCCACAGCAGCCCCCACACCCATCTGCCTCGTTGAAAGCTCCCCGCCTCGCAGCCACCACCACCGCCCCTGCCGCCGCCGATGGCGGCCCCCCTTAGCTGTAGAACGAACCCGCCAACGCATGACGGCCTGCTCCTGCTTCCCCTGGGCCTCCGCAGCATGTTTCATGTCTTTTCTGCGGCCCCCTTGCGCCGTTCTGTACCCCCGCTGCAAACCAGCCACACAAGTGCCACTCTGCCCCATTCGGAACCCCTTTGCCTTTCTTTTGCCCTGCCGCCCGTCCCATCACGACAACTCTTCCCTCATTCGCCCATGTGGAGCCGCCCCGTTGCCAGCCGATCTATCCAACACCTTACCCGGCCGATCTATCCAACACCCTTTGATGGCCGATCTATCCAACCTCCATCCGCCCCGTCCTGCTGCAAACCCAATCTGGCTGTATAGCAATGAGCCCTCAGTGCACCGTCTGCGCCCAGTGCGCCCGCTGTAATACACGAGACGTTAACAATGGGCTGGTTGTGGACTGTGCAAGCAGAAGCGAAGAGGACAGGGCTTCACAGGTTCAATGGCTGCCGAAGCACAGTGCTGCACTGCGCTGGTGCACTGGTGGTGGAAGCAAAGCACAGCAGTCGACACATAGCGTACTGTGAAAGAAGAATGATGGGCATGAGGCAGGTTTGTGATTCTTCAGAAAGGAGTGTCTGTTCAGAGCTGGGCTCCACAACATGCATACTCAACGGCATGGGGTCGGCGGCTCATGGAACCCCTGCGCATGGTTGGATGGAACCCCTTGGCTGCTCAGGGTTGCGCGCCCGCCGGCGGGCTGCACCTGCTCGCACGATCCAACATGGCTCTGCAGTTGGCGGATGAGAAGGGCGGTGGATGTAAGGGGGACATGCACGGTACTGATCTGATCCTGTGTGATTTACGTAGCTCAAAGCTCACCACAGCTGCTGCAAGCATCAGCCAAACACACACCACGGTCAGCAAGCAAAGCTCAGACACGCCTGGACACAGCGCAATCCATCGCTGCCCAGACCGGCCCCACACAGCACAGCACAGCGTACAGCACATTCACAGCACGGCCCCACACAGCGTAGCCCAGCACACACAGCGCAGCACAGCGTGCCCACCTGAGCTCCGTCACGATCTCCTCAAACGCAGGGCGCTGCTCCGGCGCCTGCGCCCAGCACCGCTTCATCAGCGCTGCATAGGCGGGCAGCCCCGCCTGCAGAGCCGGCGCCTGGCCGCCTGGCAGGGCATCCGCTGGCGGCAGCTCCAGGCGGCCGCCAGACAGCACGTGGGACACCAGCTGCGGCAGGGCGGGTGTGGGCTGACAGTTCCTCGCTGCTGCACGATACTATCTGGCGCCCTGCAGCATCACATCACATCAGAGCGCTTGCAAGCACCCTGCCTGTGCACACGGCCCTTCATTGAAGCCTCGCTGGTGGTCATCCAAGCACCCTGCCCTGCACACACGGCCCCCTTTGAGCACCTCACCTGCCAGGGGTTGCCCGCTCCGTAGGGCACCTCGAACGTCAGCATCTCCCACATCACCACGCCAAAGGAAAACACGCTGCACAAAAGTTCAGAAAGGGTTTGGGTGGGGGAGCAGGCTGAGTTCGGTCTCTGCAACTGCTTGCCACTGCTGGTTTACCTTCCTTGCATGCCACATACATACAGCGCAGCTCCACCGGCCCTCACTGCCGCACCACACGCCCGCCCAGCCTGTGTAGAGAGACTCAGATGAGACTCACTCGGACACCCGTGTGGCGCGCTCGCCCTGCATCACTTCAGGCGCCAGCCAGCGCTGCGTACCAGCGGGGGCAGGATGCATGGCAGCAGGGGTCAGCAGGGGGGCACACGCCGCCTCCGCAGCTGGCAGTCGGCGCATGCACATGCACATGCGCGCCCCCAATTCACAGAATGTGCATGCGAATCGCCGTTGCCAACTGTGCTCTTTTGCCACAGTCAATGCGCACAAATGTTTTGCCTCCCCACCGGGTTCATGGCGGCCATGGAGCTGCCCTGGGTCGTGTCCTCCAGGATGCGGGAGAGGTTGAAGTCCTGCAAACGGTGGAGGGCAACAATTCAAAGGGGGGACAGGTTGAAGTCCTGTGGTGATGGGGGCAGCAGTTCAATGGGGGGACAGGTTAGAATGCTGTGGGGGTAGCAGTTCAATGGCGAGGGACAGGTTGAAGTCGTGCAGTGATGGGGGCAGCAGTTCAATGGCGGGACAGGCAGTGAGGGATCACAACAGGGGTAACAGAAGCATGATCCGGAGAACGTGCTTGCACGCGGCGGCTATGCTGCTCAGGTTGAGTGTGCCCCAGAAGTCGGCTGCACTTCCCAGCGGCTGTTGAGGTTAGCTACCCTGCTGCATCAGCTGCTCCGACTGGCAGATGAAGCAGAGCACGCATTGCAGCCCAGGGCAAGCGCCACGCACCGTGACCTTGCAGTTCCAGCCTTGGTCCACCAGCAGGTTGGGGCTCTTGAGATCTGCAGGCAGGCGCAGCGGAAGGCAGGGGAGGGCAGCTGATGACCGGCAGGGGGTGGGTGCATCAGCGACACAGGGTGCCCGCTGCCCTGCCTGAGGCTGACCTTGCACAGCACCTGACCCACAGCCAAGTACGCCCGCATCTGAGCGGCGCCCCTCAGTCGCAAAACCACCCACCCACCTCGGTGCACAATGGCGCCAGCGGGGCGGTTGTGCAGGTAGAGCATGCCGGTTGCCGCGGAGATGAGCTGCATTGGAGGGCCAGAGTGGGGTTGTGTCACTACCGCCTCCTGCACACGGCCCGCCTCAGCAGCTGGCGCTCGGCAGCCAGGATGCACATGCAGACCGCCGCCCAGCCGCATGCAGCTGGAGTGCTGATAGGCCGCCCGACTGTCCTGCAGCTCATTAAACCTTCCCAGCCCCCTTTCCCCCTTGCCCGCCGCACCATGGCCAGGCGGCGCGGCCAGGTGAGCGCCTCGGCCACCGCCGGTTCTGCCCTCGCTCGACCCAGCAGCTCGGCCAGGCTGCCATAGGCGGCATACTCGGTGACAATGCAGGGCGGGTCGTGGCAGATGCCGAAGAAGTTGACCTGTGCAAGGGGGATGGATTATTCGTGGGCAGGAGGGGTGCATTTCTGAAGGTGCAGTACACAACACACGAAGCTGTCCATGCCTGTCTTGGCAGCAGGCGCCGGTGGTACGGCAGAAGCAGAGCCAGCACCAATCTTCAACAAGATGAACGCACAATGTTGGGGTGGCGCAGGGAGGCCAGCAGCCACGCCTCCTCCTCCAGCTTGTTCAACCACAACCATTCCAAACTGCTCGGCGTTGCTGATAACATTAATTGGCACTCACAATATTCGGGTGTCTCAGTGAAGCTAGCAGCCCCGCCTCTTCCTCCAGCTTGTTCAGCACTGGCGAGGACAGGGTCAGGGCCCTCTGGGGGTCGGCCGCGCCGGCGCCGCCCATCAGCAGCACCTTGCAAGCCACAAACACGCCGCGCCAGTTGGCCAGGTACACGCGGCCAAAACTGGGGGCGAAAGTGGGAGGGGTTGGGGCAAGAACTAAGTGAAAGGAAGAGTGGTCAGGTGGCACTGAGAGGCACAGATGCGTCAAGGTGCAGGCCAGAGGCAAGACGCCGTCCAGATACCGAGTCGGAGGTGGTGTGCTTGGGCGTACGCAATAAAATTGCACGTTTCCATGAACCGCCTCCAGCAGCACCCAACCCACACCAAGCGCACCTGCCCTCTCCGATGGGGCGCAGGATGCTGAGCTCGCCGAATCCGATCTCCCAGGGGTGCATGTCAATGCCGGTGCTGCTGGGGGTGCGCACCGAGCTGGCGCCGCCGCTGCCGGCGGTGCGCGCGGAGGAGCGGGAGGTCACGGAGACCTGCGGAAGGTGGGATGAGCTGGAGACTGTAGGTAGCACAGCAGCCGATGCTCTACCTGACGAGTCTGTAATGGGTCTACTCAGCTAGGTAGTTTCGGCTTTGCAGCTGGTGATCACACACCCCTGACAAGCATCACTCCTGATCACCCGGCACCCCCTCTCAAAACTACTAAGGTTACCTCCCAACCCACCCGTGAGTGGATGTAGCTCATCAGCGGGTCTTGGGCCAGCACCGCCGAGGCCGTGGCCGAAGATGCCAGCATGGACGAGGAACCGGGGTGCACAAAAGTGTCCAGCTCCTGCGCCGGCAGCGGCGGCGGCAGGCCGGCGCCCGGCTCCGGAAGCGGCTGCCAGGGCTGGGACCCTCCGGCTGCGCCTGCAGCCGCCGCTGCGCCTGCCATGGCGCCTCCTGCCATGGCAATACCACCCCCAGCCATGGCGGTACCGCCCCCTGCCTCAATCATGGAAGCCAGGCTCATTGGGGGGCCGCCCTGGGGCCGGGTGGGCACTGTTCCCAGCTGGCTCAGTGAGGCAGTGGCTGCCGGCGGCCCGTGCGGGCGAGTGGGCACACTGCTGACGCCCAGCGTGCCTGTTGTGGCATCTGCAGGGAGCTGCGAAAGGGCAGCCACAGCAGGCATAAACGTGTCTACCTCTCGAGGAGCCGCTGCTGCTGCCGGTGGCTGGCTGCCGGCAGCAGGTGTGCGCGGGGCAGCCGCTATCGCTGCCACAGCGGCTGGTGTGGCCGGGCTGCCGGCCCAGCCCTGGCTGCCGCTGGGCCGGGGGCTGCTAAAGCTGCTGGGCCCAGTGGTGGATGATACTGGTGTAGTGGCTGGCTCGGGTTTGTCTACAGGAGGGCCGACCAGCCGGGTGCGTCGCTTTTTGCGGTAGAAGGCGAAACCGATGGCCAGCGCCGCTGCAGAGGCCGATGGGAGCGAGGAGGCCGTGCATGGTTGACGACATGTAGCCTGTGAGCATCTGGCTGCATAACAGCAAGCCAAGCTGCATGCGCAGCAGGTTGCAGCACAAGCGGGGCAGGACAACTTACCCACAACCGCGATTGCAATGCCCACAGCTGCGCCGATGGCTGCTCCGTTCACTCCGCCGCCACTGCTGCTGCTGCCTCCATCGGATGTTGGGCTGCTGGCTGTGCCAGCTGGCACGCCGGTGGAAGGGGAAGCGGGTGTGGGCGAGGGCGATGGGGAGGCGGGTTTGGGGGCAGAGGGTGTAGGAGAAGGGGTGGGCACAACCACAGGTGGGGCGACCACTGTGGGAACCGGGGAAGGGCTGGGGGAAGGAGAGGGGGAGGGAGAGGGAGAAGGGCTGGGGGAGGGAGAGGGAGAGGGGCTGGGGGAAGGAGAGGGGGAGGGAGAGGGAGAGGGGCTGGGGGAAGGAGAGGGGGAGGGAGAGGGCGATGGTGAGGGAGAGGGGGAAGGGGAAGGAGAGGGGGAGGGGGAGGGGGAGGGCGATGGTGAGGGAGAGGGGGAAGGCGAGGGACTGGGGCTGCAAAGGGGACACGGCGGGAGAGCCGCAGAACAGTCGCAACAGCAGCCAACTCAAGAGCTTGCTGGCGGCTGGCACGTGAGGCATCCCCAGCTGCACATGTACCCAGCACAGTGCGTAGTTTGCATCTGTGCATGCAGTGCCAGCCCCACGCAGCGGCTTGCCTGGGTGGCACCTCGACGACTCCAGGGAAGAAGCGGGCGCACTGAGGCGTGGGCTGCAGGCAGGGCAGGCAGGTGGGTGAGGAGGCAGGTGAGCATTGTGTGCTGCACAAATGTATAAGCAGCGGGGCAGCTGCAGTCACACCCAGAAGTTCCAAGTTCAAGCGCACAACAGCCACTACTCACATCGGGGCCCGATGGCAGCAGGATGGTCCCTGCAATTCAGGTGTGAGATGCAACCGGCAGGTGAGGCAAGTGCGGTACCCCCCCTGCCGTATCACATAGCTTCCGCCGGGCCCGTCTGCCATGTTCAGCAGCAACAGCGACCACGCCTGCTGCAATTGTGTCGCATCGTGCAAGGCCCACCTTCGCAGGCCTTCCATGCCGTGGGGCAGTCAATGATGGCGTAGGTGGTGGGGCTGAAGCAGAGCGACACAGACGACAGCTGCTGCGGCGTGCTGCACCAGAGCGAGAGGGGTGAGGAGGGATCCGTGTCATCCAGGGTGGACGAAGCAGCCCACCGGCCTCCAGCACATCCATCCTTTCATGGGCGCCCATCCCCCTTAAGAAGGGGATCTTGAGTTTGAAACTTTCCATACAAAATTATTCTTAAGAAGCTTCACAGCTCACGCCTTGTTGCAGGCCACGTGCACGTTGCGGCCGTAGGCAGCACGGAACGCATCCACGATGGCAGTGGCTGTGGTTGCACTGCCCTCGGCGATGCCGGCGTTCTTGAGCACCCGCTGCGTGGCATGCGAGCACATGGAAAGCAACAGGGGACTGTGCGGAGCGAAAATTTCGGGCCGCCGGCAGCATGATGCAAGCAGGCAGGAATGCGGAGCGACTCCCGTGGGCGCCAAGCCCACAGTGGCCCAGCAGATTGCACCGCAGCATGCACGGCATGCACAGCGTGCACAGCACGCCGCACGTCGGGGTTGTATTGGTCCCTCAGCTGCACCGCTCGGCGCATCCATTCGCTTGGGGTTAGCCCCGTGCAGAGGCCTGCCTCGGTGGCTTCGGTCCAAATGGACGACCACAGCTGCTCGTTGTTGTTTGGCACAGCGTAGCTGTTCCACACGCCTGCAAGGCGGGGAGAGGCGCGGCGGAGTGGCAGCTGTTCGGGCGAGCGGGGCGGCAGCAGCGGAAGAGAGGACAGGACGGGATGTTCTGGAGGGACAAGGCGCTGCTGCTGTGAGGAAAGAACCAAAAACCCGCCATGATTTGCTGGGGTCACGCACCGCTGGCCAGCACCCACCAAACCACATCATTGCAACAAAAGCACGCATCAGCTCACAATCCAGCTCGGGCAGGAGGTCTTGCGGCACGTCTGCTGATGTAAATGCGGGGCCGTTGCACCCGGTGACGTCCTTGCCCTCAAAGGTTTTGGCCGCCAGGCGGTTGAGGCGGAAGGCGCCGCTGCACTGGGAATGAAGCGGTATGCTGATCAATGAAATGCTGTGGCAAACAAACCGAAGTCCGCATGAAGTTTGCGCCCGCCGTGCCATGCATGCAAAGGCTGCTGCGGGGCATTTGCGCCAGCGCGCACACTCACAATGGCGTCGTGCCGCCGCAAAATTGCCCTGTGCGGTCTGTGTTCTCACAAAAGATGGGGGCCCAGCCACTGCGGGGGCCGGAAGGGGTGTGCATGGCGGGAGTGTGCGGCGAGCGGCGGCGAGCGGCGGCGAGGCGGCGAGCGGCCCGCCCCCCCCAACGCATTAGGGCGCGGCGCGGCGGTCAGGAGTTCCTGGAACTCACTGTTTGAGAGTCAACAGGTCCACAGCCACAGCGGCGGTGGGCAGGAGGAGCAGCAGGGTCCACAGCATGCGGTCGCGAGGGGCCATCGTGAGGGGCTGGCCGCCGCCTCCAACGGGCGACCCACCACGTGAACAACGCCGTAGGCTGCAGGCGTGGTGGCGGCGGGACGTGAAGCGGCGAAGCGGCGCCGGGGGCAGCAATTGAGCTCGAAGCGCGAACCGGCTTTGCTTCGAAACAAGTGTACGCAAAGTAAAACTGGGTTTGGAGAGCGAGGCGCTTCACCCGGCTGCGTGACGAGCGATGCTGGGCATGTCGCGCCGGTATCCACCGCCACTCCGTTGCACTCGCCTCACTCGGCTATCGATACAGGTCCGACAAGCCAGGTGACATGCTGTCGAGCATGCGCTATGGTACATTTCAACATGCATCTAGGGATGGGGTGCATTATGTGTCCGCAATGGCCCGCAGCCGCGCAAGCACATTGCTGCAACTGGGTCGCTGCGCTGGGTCCGCCGCCCAGCAGTCCCTGCACGGGAGTGGCCGCAAGATGGGCGTGCTTGGCATAATTATAAGCTGCACCTCTCGTGAAATCCGCTGCATGTACTGCGCAGCCCTCCGCCACGTCTGCCTGCCATTCCACCTTACCGCATGAGATGGCAGTATGCATCCAGCCCCTGCCAATGCATACTGTCGGGGCCAGGCAGCGCCTCACGCGGCGGCACCTTTGGCCGCCGCCCGTCCAGCACCCAGCGGCGGATCTGCAGGCAGCGTGGGATTGCAAGCAGTATCAGCAAGCCGGCTGTGCAGCTCATGTGCACGCGGATTCAACAGGCCAGCAATGCTGGGGGTTGCATGTGCCCATGCACCCATGCACCCGGGCTAACTTGCTGCAGGGCCAACCTGGAAGGGTGTGCCATGCCACGGCAGCTTCCACGTCAGCAGCTCGTACAACACCAGTCCATATGAGTAGATATCTGAGGCCATGGACTGGCGGCCGCCTTGCAGCAGCTCGGGCGCCTGCAGGAGGGAGCGGGTGTGAGGGCAGCGGCGCATCGCTCAGCAGGCGCGCTCTGCGGTTCTGTTCCGTCAGGCTGGCGACAACTCGCGGCAGCTTGTATTCCCATATGCAAGTGCTCATAAATTGTTTGCTAATTTAATGACATAGCAGTCGGACCCATACATGTCAGCACAATCTCCCCGCACACCATCCATGTTGGATTGATGGCGCCGCCGTCCGCCGGTTCGGGCCCATGCTGCCGCAGAATCTCCGAAAGGTTGAAGTCGCAGAGCTTGGCCTCCCAGCTGGCGTTCAGCAGGATGTTGGCCGACTTGACCTGCAGGGGCAGTGGCAGGTGAGGCGCAAGCACTTGCCAAAATAATTCTCAACATTGAGAGACTCAGTTCACCTCAACCAACCTGTCCCCAGGCGCTGCTGCAATCCTGGCTGCCACAGTTAGACCACAACCAACACCGTCCATCCCCAGACCATCGTACGTCGCAGTGAAGAATGGCTGGTGATGATAGGTGCAAGTAGAGCAAGCCGCGCGCCGCCCCCAAAGCAATGTCCACCCGCCGCCGCCACATCAGCTCAGCAGCTGCTGCCGGCAAGCGGGTGCCTTGCTTCAGCACGTCGTAAAGGCTGCCTCGCGCGCAGTACTCTGCGGCATGGCAAGTGCAGAGGCGGGCAGCACACAGTCATACTTTCCTTCGTCCTGCCCAGCTGCCTGCAGCCGCCGGCTGCCGGGCCCAGATGCGGCGGTCTCGCCGGAACTGGAGGCTGCAAGCGCGGCTGGGTTTGTGGGGGCTGCGGCACGGCGGTCCTGCCGAGTGGCCAGCCGAGTCGAGATGAGGCTCAGCAGCGGGTCCTCCTCGAGGCTGCACCAGCATCAAAAGAGAGGAGGGAGATGGAGGGCCCTGTTGGACCAGGCGGACAGAGCACCATACGGGCGGATGGAGCGCATGGGTGGGCAGGCAGGCCGGGAGCTGCCTGCAAGCGTGGACAGCCTCAAGCAAGCCGCCCTCAAAGCATGGTCAGCCAGCTGGCTACACGGCATGGCTACACAGTATGGCTGCTCAAAACTAGTGATATGATTGGCCCACCTGGGCAGCAGTTGCGCATCACCAGCCCCCCAGCCAGTTGAGATGTAGCTGAGCGGCAGGTCAGCACCGGCGTTGCCATCGCCGCTGACTGCGCTGAAGGCTGCTGGGTCGGCTCGGGGGGAGAGCGGGGCCCATGTGCCCTGGCCGGCAAGACAGCCGTTCTCCAGGGAGGAGGCAAGGGTGCTGCTGAGCATGCTGCCGGCACCGCTGTCCGGCTGGCTGCCTGACCCGTTGTGTGGAGCGCTGCGTTTTCCCCACCCTGGGCTGCTGCACGACTTTGGGCTGCCAAAGGTGCTGGGGCAGGTGGCCGACGCTGCGGGCGTTGAGACTCCGTCTGCCATGTCTTTGGCGAGTGCAGGCGAGCCGACCAGCCCAGTGCGTCGCCTTTTGCGATAGAACACAAATCCGACGGCCAGCGCCGCTGCACATGGTAAGCGACAGCAATGAGAGCCGGGAATCAGCGGAATCGCACTACTGTACAGCACATGTGCTGATCGGCCCTCCAAGTGGCTTCAAACACAGGGCTGCATGTGGGCATGTGTACGAGGCAACCGCCGCCACCTACCTGCTATTGCAACAGCGACGCCGACCGCCGCGCCAATGACTGCCCCGTTGGCGCCACCGCTGCTGCCCGTGCTACTGCCGCCATTGCTGTCTGGTGCTGGGCTGGCTGGATTGCTTGTCGTATTGCCAAGAGTGGGGGGCACAGGGCTTGGAGACGGAGAGGGAGAGGGAGAGGGAGAGGCTGGTGCGCTGACTATTTTGCCAGGTGTGGGCAGCGAGGGGCTTGGGAATTGTTGGGTGGAGGGAGGGGGAGGGCTGGGGCTGCAAGCAAGGGCAGGGAGCAGGGAGCAGCTGTGGCCTCAAGCTCCCGTGTCCAATGCCCTGCTGCACTGGTGCCGCCTTGTAAACCCCCCTGCCTTTTGCAGCCAGCAGCTTGCCTGGGCGGCATCTCAACACCAGGATAGAAGCGGAAGCACTCGGGAGTGGGCTGCAGGCAGGCAGGGGCAGTGTGGAGTTGAAAGCCAGTGGGACCCGGCGACAGGGCGGCAGCATGCAGGTGCAGGTTACACAACAGCGGAACAGCAGCTTAAGAATGCAGCAGCAGCAGCAGCAGCAGCAGCGTCGAGACAGCGGAGCAGGAGTGGCGCAAAAGTCAGTGCACACCTTTGGCCCGGGGGGCAGGACGACCGGGCCTACAGAGCAGAACAGAATGATGCAGGTTTGAGCGGCCAGAGAGTGCCAATCCACCATCACGAGCCAGCCAGCGGTTCGCCACATGGGTGTGAAAGCGCCTGCTCAGCAGCCGCCGCACATGCACATTGCTGAACAGCTGGCTGGCCTGCATGGCAGCAGCAATTGACGTAATGAGCTCGCTTGCCTTTGCAGTTCCACCAGCTTTGGGGGCAGTCGATGATGGCGTAGGTGGTGGGGCTGAAGCACAGCGACACAGACGACAGCTGCTGCGGCGTGCTGCATGGGGTTAGAACGGACAAGAGCAGGAGTGCCTGGCACTGCTGGCTTTTCACCTTGCCGCGCGTTGGTACCAACGTTGGCACCGGTGCTTGTATGTTTGCGGCTGCAATGATGACGCGCCCGCTGCGTGCAACACTACGGCGCATTAGTGGTAAGCAGAAATGCCGCGGCATGGCGCCTGTTGCACCCCCGCTACACTGCTCACGATTTATCGCAGACCACGTGCATGTTGCGGCCGTATGCAGAGCGGAAGGCATCGATGATTGCGTCCGCCGTGGTCTGGCTGCCCTCAGTGATGCCGGCGTTCTTGAGAACGCGCTGCAGCACAGGAGTGCGAAGAGGGCGGTTGCAGAGTCATGAGCAGTGAAAGACGAGTCGACGCGAATGGCAACTTGCACAGTGATTGCAGCCATGCAGGCCAGATGGCAACAGTCCCGCATTAAGCCGCCATACTTCTGAACAGCATGCACCATGTCACGCACAGGGGCACAGCATGGGGCGCAGCGCACATCAAAGTTGTACTGGTCCCTCAGCTGCACCGCTCGGCGCATCCATTGGCTGGGGCTCAGCCCAGTGCAGACGCCGGGTTCAGTGTCTTCATTCCAAACGGACGACCACAGCTGCAGGTTGTTGCTGGGCACAGCGTAGCTGTTCCACACGCCTGCGTGGGTTTGGGCAGGCAGCATGCGTGCAATGGGCGGGCCGCTGTTGCCAAGCATGGAAGGCAGCAGGCGTCCCAAACCACGTGATGTGCAGCTTTAGATATCTGAAGCAACTTAATGTTGAAACACTGCTGACATCAGCCCACATTCCAGCTCGGGCAGGAGGTCTTGCGGCACATCCGCCGCTGTGAAGGGGGGGCCATTGCAGTTGGTGACATCCTTTCCGCCGGCAGTAATGGCCATCAATCGGTTGATTCGAAAGGCGCCGCTGCAGGTGGCATAAGGAAAAGCCGTTTTGTTATGCTGCCGTTCGTCTGGCAGCGGGACGAGCATATGCGTTTGTGCGGGTTACGCCTGGCACATGCATGGTGTCTGGGTAGGCGAGCCTCGAGGCACGGCAACGGCGACAGCAGGCACACTCACAATGGCGTCGTCCCGCCGCAAAACCGCCCCGTCCTATTCTTGTTGTCGCAGTAGATGGGCGCCCAGGCACTGCGCGCGGCAGGAAGATGGGCCATCGGAGCACGAATGGGCGGCATGACATGAGTGGGCGGCGAGCAGCGGCGAGCGGCGGGCGGTGAGCAGGCTTCCCCCAAACGCCGATGGGCGCAACACGCCGCCCAGCACGTCGCAGTACGCACTTTTTGAGAACCAACATGTCAACAGCTGCAGCGGCGGTGGGCAGGAGCAGCAGGGCCCATAGCAAGTGACTGTGCGGGGCCATTGCGCTGTTTGCGGCCGCTCGTCAGGGAGCGCCGGGTTTTCAATGCTGTCAGAGCCCTGACTGCACGAGGCGGGAGGGCCTGGAGTTGCGAAGCGGCTCTCGGTCGGCCAATCCAGCCCGCGAGGCGTGATCGGTGCTGCTTGGAACGGGATTGAGGAGCGCCATAGGCCGCGTGACCATCCCTGCTGGCAGGGCTCCACATCTGCCGCTACAGTATCCATCACTGCTCCGCTGCTCACATCAACTCGGCTCTCGTTACAGGTCGCTCTACATGCTCGCTAATCACATGAAACGCTCGGGAGGGTGCAATGCAGCTATGGAGGCCAGCGCCCGGGGGTCAAAATCGGCGCAGGTGCCCGTGCATCATCAACGAAATGGGGTGTTGTGGGTCGGTTGGGTTTGGGCAATGCATAGCGGGCAATGCATAGCATTGCAAACTTTAGCGCACCAAGTGGTTGCCGCGGTGCAAAATGGCATGGTGCAGCGCTGGGAAAGGAACAAAAGCCAGCAGAAGAAAAGGCACCAGCGGGAGCGAGCACGATGCCACAGCAGCATCCTTCTAAGAGCGCGCATCGCGCTGGCCGCAGCACAGCATTATCAAGCAGCGGGGGCCTGTACCTGGACCACAATCACGACCGCCAGCCGAGCAGGCGGCCGACGCGGCGCGCCAAGCGACAGAGGGCGCACCACAGCCCATGCTGCTGCTGCTCCTCCTCTTCAGACAGCTGCTGCCGCTGCACCTTTGTGGCCGCTCGCCGCTCCGCTTCGCGCTCCAGAATCAGAGCCTGCTCTTCTGCCTGCTCCTCCACCCAGGCTGCACTCCTCTCCTGCTGCTGCCCCTGCTGCTGCTGCCCCTGCTGCTGCTGCCCCTGCTGCGCGGTGCCGCCTGCCGCCGCCGCCCGGTTGGCGCGCCACGCCGCCAGCCGGGCTGCCCGCAGCGACTTGCAGTCTGGGTCACGAACCACGCTGAGGAAGTCGGCTGATTCAGGACCGTCGTCCTGGTTGCGGTGCCAGCGCCACTCTGCACGGGTTGGGTTGGGCGGTCGGTTAGTTCAGCAGAAAGCAGACCAGCAGACCATGGCAGAGAGACATCGCTAGAGAGGGCTGTGCACCATGTTGCTACAAATGCCCCGCTCTGCTTGGGCAGCAATACAACTGTAGTTCTACACGCCGGATATCAGCCGCTTTGAGGACGGCAGTGCAACAGTGCAGGACCATAAACCCGCGTCACAGCTTTTGAAATCCGCACCTGCGTGCGTGACGTCCAGCAGGTCGAGCGTGCCGTGGCCAAAGGAGGGCTCGCGGTACGCCGAGTACTTGGGCTGCAGAAATAGTAAATTTGCACGAGGGGCAGGAGATGGCTGGGTGGATATGCAGCTAAGAAGCCAAAGGAGGGCTCACAGCAGGCCGAGGACGAAAGGCATGCGTGATGCAAGAGGTGTAAACAGAGCAGCAGGCGCGTATGCGGCGGGAGCTTTGGGTGCCAACCAGCAGCAGGGCTGCAATGGGTGGCTGTACTACTAACAGCAGCTGCGGGCCGCACCTGCACGTAGTACTTCTTGTCTGGGCCCTCCTTGTTGCCGCCATCACCAATGTTGCTGCAGAATATAGAGGCGGAGATGGAATGTTGCTGTCTGGTGCGCAGGCAGAAGGTGTCTCGGCGAATTTCACCAAAAGCTTGCATCAGCTTGGCAGCGGGCGGGGTGGGCGTGCAGGGTGGTGCACCGGCCCGGCCATGCAAAAACACGACGGGTGTTGGCATCTTGCATTTAGATGGATGCGCAGTGGTGACATGGGGGGCTGGCTGGCACTGAGCTTTAGCATTAGCAAACCGAAATCAACTGATCTCACATGTGGATGGGCGCGCAGTGGTCCAGCCGGTTGTCAAACACGCGGTGGTGCCGCTCGTACGCGTGCACATGGCCTGTGAATAGTAGGGTGGGGGTTGGGGGTTGAGTGAGACTTGATGAAGTGTGGCAGGCGCTGGGCTGGCCATACGTGCATCACACCATGCAGCTTGCAAGCAGCAAGGAGCACACAGCCAGACATTGCACTTGGTTGTTTGATCCACACAGGTGCGCACCGCAGAACACAAAGTCCACTCCATGCTCGTACAGCACGGGCTCCATGGCCTTGCGCATCTCCTCGCCCTCGCCCTGCAGGAAGCCGTGCAACAGAAACAAGATGTGAAACAGCACTCGACAGCATGCTGTATTGCCTCGCGCATCTCCTCGCCCTCGCCCTGCAGGAGGAAGGTGAGCAGGAGAGAAAAGTGAGATAGCCATTCAAGGACGCGTTGGTTTGACAAGGTAGGGCATGCGGACAACATTCCATCAGGCAGCGCAACTCCGCGCAGCGCACATGCAACGCCCCAGCCGCACCTGGTGCGCGTAGTTCGAGTTGTACCAGGGCGCGTGGAAGGACACAATGAGCCAGGGGGTGTGCGCCCGATCCACGCCGGCCAGGTCCCGCAGCAGCCAGGCGTACTGCGCGCTGTCGCGGCTGTAGGCTGCGGGCAGGACGGGAGTGATAGATTGAGGTGCAGTCGGTTGTTGCTGAGGCAGGGGCAATGTGCGCTGTGGCAAGAGCTACGCTTGATGCGGCCTGACCGAACAGGCCGACCACAGCGTGCACAACACAGCATGGCTTCAGTGAGCATGGCTTCAGTGAGTAGGAGTGGAGCCTGATGGCGTGCGCCCCGGCCCGGACCACAGCATGCACAGCACACTCAAGCGTGCTGTGAAGAAGCAAAGAATGAGGCAATGAAGCAAGCTTACGTGAGTAGGAGCTGAGCATGATGACATGCGCCCCCGCCACATCGTAGCTGTAATACAGCGGGCTCTCGGAAAGCGAGTGGCGGTAGGGGCAGTAGAACCTGCAGATATGGGGCGGTGCGATGAACAGCGTGAGCGAATTGTGTGAGGTCCAGCACAAGCACGGGATGTAGGTGTCAACAGCATGCAGGCAGAGCCTCGCGCAGCTGTCCACAGGGCGCACATTCATGGTCCTCACCGCGTGGTGTAGGAGAGGAAGTCCTTCACCCCGTCGGTCAGCTCGATCTCGTGGTTGCCCACGCAGTACATCCACACCTGGGTTGAGTGTGGCAGATGGCTTGTTAAGCCCCAAAATTGATTTCTACAGCAGGCTGCAAGCCAGCACCAGCAAGCTGTCAGCCCCCAACAGGCAGCTACGCAAGCAGGCCGCACCTGGCGAGAGGTGTGCGGCGCCACCAGCCGCCCCCACGTGTCCCTGCAGCAAGACGTGGGCAGGCACACAGGAACCGCCTCAGCATGCTGCTCTGCTGCAGGCCGCACGCACCCCAGCAAGCAACAGATGGCCTCGCTCCGCACGCGTGGGGTGGGGTGCATAGCGAGGCAGCGGCATGCGCATGTGTTGCACAGCAAGCCGGCAGCACACTAAGCAGACGCACCAGCGCGGCTGGTAGCCATCGGCATATGACAGGTCCCCAGTGAGCATGACTGAATCGGCATTGGTGGTCGTCATGTGCTCCAGCGTGCTGAAGACAAGGGGAAAGGCCACCAGTGGCAGGCTGATCAGCAGATGGAATTGGCTCACTGTGTGAAGCAAGCAATCCGCCTGCATGCCCAGCTGGTTATCATCATCCGCACACCTGAGCGAGTGGTCCGTCTGCCCCAGGTCCCCCACCAGGCCCAGCCGGTAGGGCAGCGCCTCCGGCCCCACCAGCGGCGCGGTGCGGAAGCTGAACTCGTCGCTCCAGCCGCGGGCGGGGTCGCCTGGGAGGCAGGACAGGGAAGATGCAGGCAGGCAGGCACGCTGATGACAGACACGCGAGGCTGGCGAGCTGTCACATCGGCGCCGATGGCAAGCGCGCCCACGCAGTAACCAGCACACCTACCCGTGCATTGCTCGGCTACCTCGTCCACTCAGTCGCAAGCACACTCGCCCATGCAGCGCTCAGCGGCACTCACCCACACGGTAGAAGATGGTTGTGTTGTAGGGCAGCGGCCCCTCGTACCCCGCCCCAAAAATGACGCGGTGGATGGCGCCACTCACGTAGCTGCCGCTGGAGTAGCAGGCGGGTGGGTCGGGGCTCTCGACTGCAGACAGAAACGGCAGCAGACAAACAGAGTTTGTACGCAAGAGGGGTCAAGACAGCTGCAGTCCGGTGAGCGGCAGGAGCGGCGGCAGGCAGCGATGCCCAAGCACCACCATCTGCTCTGCATGCCAGCCAGCAGCACAGCAGGGCTGCACGAGAGCGCGAAGCCACATCAGCCAGCAGGCAGGCGCAGCAGCAGTGCAGCAGCAGAATCACAGCAGCAGAAGAAACGCAGCCCTGCAATCACGCACCGGTGTGCTGGTAGTCGCCGCTCTCTGTCCCATACTGCACAACGCTCTTGCCGCCGGCCTGGACCACGGGGGCACACCGGTCGCGCCGCCGCCGGTCCAGCTGACCTGCCGCATCTGACGCCGCTGCACTGAGGTGCTGCTGCTGCGAGGTGGGTGCTGCCACCAGGCGGCGGTTGGCGCCGGCATTTGCCGCCGCCTGCGCCTCAGCTGCGCTCTCCAAATGCGGCGAATCCAGCGGGTAGGTCACCCACGTGACTGCATACGCGCCAAGGCCCGCAAATGCCAGATGCACCTGCGCAGCGGACGGTGGCGAGCAGGCGGCGTCGGCGGCGAGCGGCAGCGGCGGTGCAGGCGGCGGCGGTGGGCGGCGCACCCCCGAGCCGGCTGCGTGGGCACGCGATCACATTGGCGATTCGCCCCTGCACCAGGCTCGCCTGCTCGGGGCTGTGTGCGTTGGCTTGGGGGCTGCGCGCCAGGCGGCCGTGCTCCAGCGCCAGCGCCGGCCGCTCAGCGGGGCGCTGATAGAGCGGGCTGTACGAAACTTGGGCGTGGGCGGCGGGGGCCGGCCCACAGGCGACGGCCAGGCACAGGGCCGCCAGCAGGAGGCGCTGCGCCATGGCTGCCGGTGATGAATGATGTAGGTCCTTAATTTCTGAGGTTTTGCAGGGGTGAGGAGAGGGGCCACCAACTTTGGGCGCGCGCGGCATCTTCCTTCTCTTGCAGCTCACGCTACTTCGACCGCCCAGCAGCGCCCAGGGCGTTGCATGCAATGCGCCGATCGCGTAAATGTGCCTCGGTAGCAACCCCCGCTAGCCCTTGGCAAGGCGGCGGCGGCGGTCCTAGCGGCGGTCAAACATTGCTGTGGGCTGTCCGTCTCGCATGTGCAGCTCACATCAGCTATCTGCACACGGCTGCAGCCGAGCAGGCAATTCGACACACATGACAGCGACTTGATGGGTGGCAGCACCGTGCGGCAGCATGCATGCACGGAGTTGTTCCAACCGATAGAAGCAATCCGAGCGAGCGGGCAAGAAGGGAAGGGCAGAATGGGGCGGCACAAGGCATGCCATCGAAGGCGCTGAAAACCAGCCACAGGTACAAACGTGCCTCAGTAGGGGATCATCATGATGCTCGGAGATTCTTCATCAAACAGCAGCCGTTTGCTCAGGCTGCAGCCAAACTGCACTTGCAGAGCAGGCGCCACCAGCTGCGCTCGCTCGATTGCTGCATGTACGGACTGAGCAGTCTCACGGCCAGCGATGCTGCGTGCCTCAACCTCGACCAGCCTCAGTGCGGGCTGCTGCGGAGCCCAAGCCAAGATGTCCAGCAGGATGGGCTGCAGCTGGGCGGGGCTAGCATAGCTCCACACTCCAAGCCCTTCCAGCTGCGTGGCTGCAGCCAGGGCAGGCAGTGCAGTGGCAGCCGCCTCTGCAGTCAGCACTGCCCAGCGCAGACTGCGCAGCCAGGGGCCGATGGGGAGAGACTCCGATCGGCAACGCCGCTCCAGACTCAACATTTGCAAGCCTCGCAAGCGAGTCAGGGCTGTCGGCCACTCTGCAGCTTTATCGGCTAGCTGCAGTTGCGTCAGCTGCGCTGTGCTGAGCGTGCTGAGCGATGAGTCCAACAAGGCCGCCTTGAGTTCACTGAGCTTTCCCTCTTCATCGGATTCAGGCGGGTTGAATGTTATAAGCGGGCAGTGATGAATGGCCAGCAGCCTGAGCGCCGGCAGCCGCTTTAGGCAGTCGGGCAGCTCCAAGCACGACCAAAGCAATAGCTTTTCCAGTGCTGGGAGGCTGGCCAGCGGTGCATACTCCTCCGCAGCCGCTGTGCACCCATGCAGGCGCAGCTCTTGCAGGTGCTGCAGGTGCTGGCAGTCCACCTGCGGGGGAGGCAGTGAGGCCAAGGCAGCAGCAATGAGAGCCGTTCAGGTGTTGATCGATGGCGGAGCGTGAGGTGCCACAGTGAACGGTCTCGCGCCACCCCTAAGCGGCTTATTGTGCTATCCCACGAGCCATCGAGGTCAAGCACCTGAGTTGGCAGGTAGTCTGCCATGGTGACAAGGCCCAGTGAGGTGAGGGAGGGGGTCAGCGCAGGTGCTGGCCCCTCCCGCGCTTCAACTGCCACATCGTGCAGCGCCAGATGCTCCAGTTTTGACAGGCTGCTCAGCGACACTGTGAGCCCACTGCTGTTGTCGTCCTCATCATCTTCTGAGAAGCCTGCCAGCTCCAGCCATCGCAGCTCAGACGCCATGCCCGAGCAGCTGCTGAGCAGGGGCACCATGCTGCCAAACATGCGCTGCCTGCGCAGGCCGCCCCTGCCACAGCCAGCTACACTGCTGGCCAGCAGAGCCGCGGCCTCCCCCATTGCTCCGCTGACAGCTCGGCTGGCGACGGTGTGTCAACTTCCAGCACCAGTGCACGCACATGCCCCGCTGCGTGCGCCATCCAAGCGCACAGCGAGCGCAGTAAGGGCAGCAGGCGGCCCAGGTCGGGCACAGAAAACCACCGCTCAATCCAGAGCCGCTCCAGCAGGCGTGGCTCCTAGCACAGACGGCGCCAGCGGCGGCACACCAGTGGCACGGTGCCGCCTCAAATGTGCATTCACCGTGGAACCTGCATTGGAGCAGCCACGCCACGTATTGACATATGCATTTGACGCTGCAAAGCGGCAGCGGGGGTGGCAGCAGCAGGGCGGAAGCTGGTGTGCACGTGCAGCAGCGGCGGCGGCGGCGGCGGCGGCAGCAGCGGCTCTCCTCCAGCCGTACCTGGCCTGCTGGGGCGGGCCGTCATTGTCATGACCGAACAGATCGCAAGCTCCGTTGCGGATATGCAGACTGTAAACCCGAAAATGGAAATGGATCGAAGATATGCAACCGCAGCTCGTCTGGAAGCGCGTTCAAGCGCATGGCTGCCTCGGTTGGGGCGTGCAGCAAGCATCCAAGGCGGCCTTAGAAGTTGGGCAGACATTGGCAGGTGCAACAAAGGCAAGCAAGAATGCCTCGGCGGCATGCTCAGCGGCGGCACGCTCAGCGGCGGCAGCGCCCACCCATGACGCCGAGGCAACTGCTCGCTGCTCCCGCTACGATCGTCGCGACCAGACCTTCACAATCAAACTTGTGCAGGGGTAACAAGCATGCACTTGAAATCAGTAAGGCCGCATGCCAGCAATCATCAAGCTGATGATCAATTTTAAGCTGCTACTCTTCCCCAACCTTCGCAGATTTCTGCTGCAGCAGCACCGTAGCGTTCACGTGAAAGCTTTTCTCTTAATACATGAGAAGTTGGTGTGGCCGGCGGCACATCCGGCCACACCCACTGCCCAGAGGGCAGGGTGGGAGCCTCCCACTCGAGGTAGACGAGGGTTGCTCCTCCCCAAGGCGAGCAGCTGGCCTGCTTGGCTCGCAGTCGTGGTTGTGTGTGTGGTTCTTAACAGGTATATCAAGACCCGGAGGGGGAGGGAACACTCAGCACCCTTCGTTTCTGATAGCTTCAGAGGCTTCTAATGTGACATTCAGCAGGGCTGGCAGCTGCTGCAGCAGCTGAGGCTGAGGCCGGTCAAAGTGTCAGCGCTGTGATGCATTCCTCCAACTGCCCCAGTGCCGCGTTTGCAGCCTTCCATCCATTCTGTGATTACTTGTACCTGACCCCCAACAGGAATTGCAGACCTCCATCAGAGCCGCGCAGCCTTCTGCTAGCCTCTGGCACTGCCCGCCCCACCGAGCCCTCCCCATGGCGCTGTGCGCCCTCTGGTGCCTTGGGTTGGCGGCCAGCCTGATGCTGCATTGCCTGTGCGTCGCGCAGCACCCAACCATCCAGTTTTCGGCAGGCACCAAACTCGGGGCACTTCAAGGAGCTGCCCAGCTGGCCCCCAAGCCCGGGTCCAGCCGCTCGTTGCGCATCACGATGACGGCGGCGCGCTTCAAGGTGAGCAGCTGGAACTCGCGCTGCGGGAGCTGGTGTGGAGAAATGTCTCGCGAGCGCCTCCCGTGAGTAGGGCTTTGTGCGCCTCGACACTCCCGGTAATTAGTGCAAATTGCAGTGAAACGTGGCATGTAGTGAACAGCCTGGCGGCAAGGCCAGCGGCGACGCTGCTCCCGCTTCCCGCCCAGCGGAGCCTTGCGCGGGCGCCGGCGCGGCGCCTGCATTCATTCGACCCCCCTGACAAACCCTGCAGGGCCCGGGTGCCGCCGGCACCATGATTGACTTCATCACACCCGTCTACCGCAACGACGACGCCGCTGGAGCTGCCGCTCACAACATCTTTGGTGAGTGGTGGCGGGCTCACTGCCTCCCAACATTATTTCAACACCCCTCCAGTTTCTGGATGCATGAGCCGACCGCGACCTGGCCCGACGGCAAGCTTCAACGCCAGATGCATGCCGCGCACTGCCCCAGCGCGCGCCCACGGCCGCCACCCACGCCATCTGCCGTCTGCGTGACAGGGCCCACGCTTCGCCTCAAGGGCGGGCAGACCGCCCTGATCACGCTCGTCAACAACCTGACCAAGCCCGTTGAGCCTGCCGGGCTGGCGGTGCCCCTCAATGGTTTTGCGCATGCGGCTGATACCAATTTGCACAACCACGGCTTGCACACGAGCCCAGGTGGGAAGGGCGGTGGTAGGTGGATTGGTGGCAGGCAAGCGCGCGGGATCCGGCAGCACAGAGAGCGTGCAGCGCAGCCGGCACCGCCTTGTGCATGCTTGACGCCGACCCGCTCGCCTGCCCTGCCTGCCCGCTGCAGGCGTCGCCTCACAGGCCGAGGCGGGCATCTACAAAGGCCACGATAATATCTTGTGAGCACTGCCTCAAAGGGATGGATCGGCAGCATCAGCTGCATGACCCGGTGCACCCATGTTGAGCAGGCAGGCGATGGGCGGAGATGGCAGGCAGCTGCCTGCAGGCGGGCGGCAGCCCAATGCGCTGCCTTCCCGCACCACACGTGCTGTGTACGCCCGCATCACCCGCAGCTACACCTTGGAGGGCAAGGCAAAGGCTGCCAGCCCCACAAAGAGCCAGCGCTTCACCATCTCGGTGCGCTGGTGGTCACACTTGTCTACTGCTTGTGCTGTTACAACCATCGCAGCTGTCGTGCAATGCGACTACAGGCAGTGCCACCCCCCGGGGTGGCCACATGGGTGGGGAAACCTATGGCCACAACACAAACCGAGAGGGGGACGAGGTGCACTACCCCGCTGGTGCTGGGAAGGGAGGCCCACCGTGCTGCCGACCATTTGCGGCAGCTCTTGGCCCGATCCCCTTGCTGCCGCAGGTACCCAGGGATCACATGCCTGGGATGGCTTGGTACCACCGTGAGTGATCCCACGCCGGGCTGCAGGTTGCTGGGGGAGCGGGAGCTTGTGATACGCTAGCGGCGGCGTGCACACTCAGTGCACACCAAGTTGGGCTCAAGCGCACTGCGTGGCACGCCCCTTGCCTGCCTGCCACCACAAGCCCGGCCTTGCAAAGCTGAGGCTTTGCATCACGGCTCCTCCACGCACCTCCCACTGCTCTGCGCAGCCCACAAGCATGGGTCCACCACCATCCAGGTGCCCACCTCCAACGGGCTCATCATCGTGGAAGATGACCCCGCCTTCCTGCCTGATGCCAGGTACGGTGGGCGCAGCGGGAACGCAGGACGCGCCTCAGGGCCGCTTCTGGGTGGAGGGCAGTCCATGCATAATAAGTGCCCTGCTGCACCCCAGCATCCCATGCATGGCAACTGCCCCGTGCATGCCAACTGCCCCGCTCGCCCCACCCCTAGCAGCGGCTGCACGGAGATACGCACACTACTGGCCTCCGCCCCAGAGACCATCCTGCACTTTGCGCTGCTGCCGCTGAAGGCGCCCACCCGCAGCACGCGTGTGCCGCCTGGTGGCGGGGGCGCGAACGGCGCCTTCAACCGGCCAGCCAACTACCAAATTGATGATCCCAACCTGCAGGCGAGTGGGATGACACCAGCAGGCGTTGGTGGGCGCCCTGTGGCTGCCAGCTGTGTCCCATCGGCCCGCTCCCCTGGCAGGCTCTCAGAGGCTCAGTTGCCGCCAGTGCTAGCAGGCAGGCTGCCATTCCGAGCCTCCGCTGTGCAGTGCCACAGCCGGGCTGCGTTCACCAGCCAGCCGATGCATGCATCAGCCCTTTGTAGAGCAGCACCTTGCCAAGCAGTGCCAGCCTTTGCCAGCACCGCAGAATGGGCACAGCACCACTGCTGGCCTTGCCTGGCGTGCCTTTTGGTCCCCCGGGGGGCGGGCCGCCACCTCCCTTGACCCACCCGCCCGCCCACCCTCCAATCCGGCAGATTGCCTCCTCCATGTCGCTGCCTGCCAACCCGCTGATGCCCGCCGGCGGCCAGCCTTCAGGAACATACTCCAACACAGACTTTGTGCTGGTCAACGGAGGCTGGCAGCCCGTCATCACCATGCAGGCAAGGCCAGTTGGGGCAGGCAGGGAGCATGGCGCAGCCTGCCTAGTAGGGAGCTCCCTAGTAGGGAGCAGCACCTGGTGCACCACCAAATCTGTCTCAGCAGCCGCCCAGGGCCAGCCGCGCCACAGGTTGCAAGCAACGCACCTACGAGCTGTGAAGTCTTTGACCTGGGCCTTGCAGGCAGGGAGGTACCAGCGGTGGCGCTTGGCCTGGGCCACCATCAAGCGCTTTGCCTCGCTGGCCATCGTGGACCCTGCCAGCGGCAAGCCCGCACCCTGCGAGTTGCTGCTGCTGGCCACAGATGGCGTGTACCTCATGCAGGCAGGTGTCCCGGGCTGTTGAGCGGCAGCAGACCTGCAGAGCCACAACAGTCAGCCAGTTGGCAGTGGTGCCGCACCTGGCAGGCTGGGCTGATGTCCTGCCCCCACAGCAGCGCCCTGCTGCCGCGCCGAGGCCCACTCTTGCAAGTAGCAGAACCCAGCTACTAATCTGGCCACCGTGGCGTGATTTACCCATGCACAGCTGCCCTCTTTTCCCCAGACAGTCAAGGCTGCTCCCTGCCTCTGCACTCCCTGTCTTTCCAATGCAGATCCCCCGCAAGGTCGACCACGCCTTCCTGTCCCCTGGCAACCGCGCCGAGCTGCTAGTCAAGTGCAGCGGGGCTGCAGGCAAGAAGTACGTGCTACGGGCACAGGCAAGTGCAGCAAGGCCGTGCGGCACGGCTGTGCAGCAAGGCCGCCAGCTGACATGATTGTGGGTGTGCGCTCACAACGGGATCAGAATGTAGGCTTAAGGAGAGTGTCTCATCAGCTGGGGGCGGCCACTGGCAGTGCGCTAGGAACACTGTAGCTTGGGCGGATGAGCGCCCGCCAACACAAGCCGCCGTGCCCCCGCGAATGCAGGCGCCGCAAGTCAGTCCCTTGAAGTGCGATCTAGGGAGCACCCCGAACGCCTTTGTGCAAGACACCCTGGCCACCATTGTACTGCAAACGGTGAGTGCATGCCACCAGTGATGCATTCTGAGGCGGCGCCATGAGGGTTGCATGCAGCGCTACGAGGATCAGCTGGTTTGGGAGTGGCTGTACCAAGGCAAGGGATGCAAGGCCGCCCCGGCTGCTTCCGTGCCCCCGCCCTCCTAGCACACCCGCTTGCCGGCCCCATCGGCACACGCAGGGCACTGCCCAGGCGTCTCCCAAGCTGAAGGCATGCCAGCCCGCTCGTGCCGGCTATGCACAGGACCTGCGTGACCCAGCCCTGGCGGCCGCGGGCGCTATCGCCAAGCTTGTCAGGCAGCCGGTCACCTTTACAATGCAGGGCCAGCCCTACGGCTGCCTGGTCAACGGACAGGCGAGCCAGCGAGCTGGGGGCAGGCATATGCTCAATGTGCAGGGGTGCCTCAAGCTTCCACCCCAAGGCTGGAGCGAGAGCTTTGCCGCCGGCGGCACACTGCCGGCAGCGCTGCCCACCTGTTGAGCCCCCACCCACCCACCCAACGAATGTTCCAACCCCCGACCCGCACGCCACCCACCCACCTCCCCCACAGAGCCTGTCATTCCCCGACCCCGCGCCCATCGACCTGCCACTGGGCAAGGTGGTGGAGTGGAGCGTGAACCACGTGGCCGTGCACCCGTTGCACACCCACACCAACCCATTCCAGCTGCAGGAGCTGCTGCCTGCCAACCTGCTGCCGGGCTGTCAGTACTCGAGCTGGTTCGAGGTGGGTGGGCACTGTTCAGTGACTGCTCAGGAATGGCGGGGGCTTCTGGAGCGAACCAGCAGGCAAAATGTTAACAGCTGAGCGGTGGGTGAGCTGCAAGGGCGCTAAGCAACCCCTGCCCGCACCTGCGCCCGCCGCCTTTGCTGCACTGTGCCACAGCAGCAGCAACAGAAGGGCTCAGCAGCCTTGCCTCAGCGTCCATCCATCCTCCCCATGCAACCGACAGGCGGGCGATTACTACGACGTCCTCAATCTGCCAATGATGTCTCAGGGAGCCACCGCCCGCATCCGCCTGCAGCCCGGAGAGTTCCCTGGCTACGCAGTGTGAGCGAGCGCGGGCTGGCACGGGTGTGGTGCTGCCCCAGCTGCGTTGCCCCCAGCGGTGTGGCAACAAGTGTGGCAGGAGAGAAGGGCCTACCGGTCTCCCTGCCTTCCAGCCCGCCTGCAAGCCACCCGCACATTCAGTGCTTGCTCCCGGCCCTGCGTCTGCAGGATGCACTGCCATACATTGGCACATGAGGACGTGGGCTGCATCAAGGTTATGAAGTTTAGCTGTGGCCCCGACCCCCAGCCCCTGGCCTGCCCCACCTTCAAGTGGCCCGTGCCGCCCTCGGTCAAGTTCAAATAAAACATTTGCAGCCACAGCGACTGCCACCCACTCCGCTGCCGCTGCAGTCAATTCCGCCAAGTCTACCTTCCACAGGTGGTGCTGGCAGCTGCCTAGATGGCAGGCTTCCTGGTGAGGGTGGTGCGACGGCGGTTACGCTGCAGGACACATCGCCTGCGCCACAGGAGAAGGATTCTCCAGTGGAGCAGCCCCAGCGCTGTGCCCGCACCCTGGTGCAGCGCCGCCTGCTAGGAGCGATGTTCGGGCCCAAGTGCGGCACTTGGCAGGTGGTGTGAGCTGAACCACCAGCCCACTCATTCGTTTTTCATGCACCATTGTCCCCAATGCCTCTTACCATGAATTTGCACCCTTCGCTTAACGCGTCTCAAAATTGGATCGTTGCAACGCACGTCTCCAAACCAACTCCATCACGACCCCCCACACCAACGCCCCCAAACATACATGGCCCCTGTCCACCACCTGTACAACCCCTCTGCTCCCATGCTGCCCTTGCCGCCGATTTGAGTTGTCTGCGGGTGCAATTCAATTTGATAAGAGAGAGTGGTGTGACTTGCACACTGCATTCCCGATTCGCTGTCCCCACATTCTTTGCACCGTGCAAAGTGACATGTGCACAGCACGCCGTGAGGTATAACCACCCTAGCGGCAGAGTAGCAGAGTGCAGCGGGTGGGCCAGGCAAAGCTGACGCTGGGCTGCCTCATGCCGGCATGCCCAGCGGCGGCATGACCTCCGCACGTGGCGGCTGCGGAACGCACACTAGGGATGCTGCTGCTCCAGGCAGTTGTGGCGCCCATGCTGCCACTTACCTATCCAGTTGCTGATATAATGGCAAAGGAAGGCTGTGCATTCTAGAGCAGTCGCTGACTGTCGTGTGGTTACTGTGAGCAACAGGGCCAGCGGCTAATCAGCGCCAAGTTGAAAGGAAGAACAAGCACAGGGGAAGGCTGGTAGGAGTCACAGAAATAGTTCGGCTCAGGAAAAGGGGAGGGACAGAAATCAGTCGGGTTCAAGAAGGGGAGGGACACTGTGGGTCAGGCATGCAGGCGCATGCTGCTGCACTGGCATAGGCTTAGCCTTGCAGCACCCGGCAGAACTAAGTGCCAGTCAGTGTGGGCCTAGCCGGGCGGCGAGCGCTTGCTGCGCCAGCTGAGCTGTGCCTGCTGGCATCGCAAGCGGCCAGATGCGCATGCAAACGGTCAACTTGGACCCGCTCAGGCTCGGGTGAGCCGTTTAGGCACGGGGCACCATGTAAGTAATTGCATCCGCCAGATCAGCCAGGAAGGGGGCGGGCTCGCCGCCGTTGCCCAGCACGTACTCGTTCTCCACCGAGAAGATGGCGCTCGAGTTGCCGGCGCTGAGCATGCCCTGCGCCAGCGCGCCCGACAGCCTGACAACGGTGGTGCAGGCGGGAAGGGGGCGGGGTTGGTTAGGTCGGCTGCAGCTGGGACTAATGCCACCCGGTGGGTGTGCATGGGCCCTGCACACTGTGATGAGCATTGAGCACCGTGTTGAGCACTGTTGGGCGCCCTTTCTTCCCCCTGCTGTTGTGTCCGGGCCCGCCCTTGCGGCCATGAGCCCTCGCTCACTTGACGGCAAGCTCCTGGTCGGCGGGGCGCACCGCAGCGGCGTAGGGGGCCACGTCCTGAGCCGGCGCATCGGTGGCAACAATGGTGGCGCCCTTGTCCTTGCCCAGCTTGATCAGCCCCAGATCGGTGCTATCCGACACGGCTGCGTGAAGCAAAGAAGGGCAGGCGGCAGGCTCGGGGGTGCAAGGAGTCGCTCAACCAGTTGTAGCAGCCTATCGCCGACAGCGCGCAGCCGCCGGCGTGGCCGAACCGCCGACTGGCGGCAGCGCCCTCGTGGGCACCTCCGCCGCATGCATATATGCACGCATGCACATCATGCATGTGCGCACCTGCGATGCAGTCGCCGGCCACCAGCTTGTCCACCAGGCCAGCGGTGTCGGCCGCCTCCACCAGCTCCACGCCCCACTTGGACTTGAGGGCGTCATTCAGGTAGAAGGAGGCCAGGGAGCACACCTGCAGGCAGGGGCGGACGCAGGAGAGCTGATCAACCGCTTGCACTTTGTGACCGCTCATCTCCGCTCCCTCAGGGAGGCTCTCCCCTTCGTTATCAATGAGTGTCGATTGACCGCAGGATAATGGATGCACGCTCATCTGCTGGCAGTGCTATCCCGCTGCTGTGACGGCAGCAGCATGCAGCGCACCTTCTTGTCCTTCAGGCCCGACCACTCGGACGCGGCGGCGGCCTTGTCCTCGAGAGCAAACAGGGAGGAGCCTGCGGAAGCACGGCAGATTAGGAGGGCATGCATCAGGCATGAGTCATGCCTTAGCAAAGGAGAGTTTGGCCTTGGTGCAGATGCGCAAGAATGGCGCCGCTACGCTGGCATGCGGCTCATGCAAGCAAACCCGAACCGCCGATTGGGCCGGAGCAGCGGCAGGCGGGAGATTTCAGGGATTGCGCCGCAATGCGCATGCGGCATGCATGCACTGCACCTACCTGCGGAGTAGTAGTTGGGAGCCACAAACAGCACCTGCTTGGCCCGCTCGTCAGTCTTGGTGAGGGCTGCAGACGGGGGAGCGGGTGGGGTAGCGGGCGGGTGTGTCAACAGCTGTGCAGCGCGCAAGGCAAGCAGCTCTGGCGGCGATGATGCCGCATGCATGCGTAGGCAGCGCTCAGCAGGCTGCCAGGTGTGGCACAAGCAGCCGCGGGTGTGGGCATTGCCTCAAACCCACTGGCAAAGAGGATGTGGACGGAGTTGTCCAGCAGCTTGGGGATGCGCTCCGCAAGCGTGGCAATCTCCACCATCTCGCACTGGATGCCCGCCAGCTCGCATGCCTTGGTGGCCACCGCCACGTCAAAGCCTGAAGGAGGGTGTGGGAGGGGGGGCGAAAAGGGCGTTGTGGGACGGCCCTCGGGGACATGGCGTGGCAGCGGGCAGCGGACTTGAGATGGTGGTGTGCATACATGTGGCAATGGAGCAAGGCAATGGCAGCCACAAGCTGTCACTTGCAGTCATGACTGTCACACAAGTGTCGATGGCGGCGGCCGGGGTTGCCGCCGGCCGCCGCCGTCGGGGGGATAGGAGGGTTTCTGCTACGGTTGTGCCCTGCCGGCCATCAATTGATCCCTCAGAGGCATCGCACAAAGCAAATCCCGCTCGCGCGGGGCCGCCGGCTCGACCCGCTCGGCGAGCGTCCGGGCCGGGAGGGGGCGTTCGTCCAAGCGGCCGAACGCAGTCAACGCCACCATGCACTCACCCGTCAGCTTGCCATCTGCTCCCTTGTAGGCGAAGGGGAACATGGAGAACACGCCAACCTTCTTGGCGGCGCCCGCGGCGTCGGCGGCGGCGATGTGAGAGGGCCCCAGGGCCAGAGCCAGCGTCACAATCAGCAGGGCAGTGCGCATGGTGGCAGCGGTAAAGGCTCAGGCCGATTGGCAGAGGGAGAGGGAGTAGGCTTGGCTGCGCTGCTCGGGGCTTTTGTGTGCCCCAAGGCGCCGGGGTCTACCGGCCGCTGCCCAGCTCGGCCAATTCACCACTTCCGGCCACCCCTGCCATGCCCACGGCTTTCAGCTGCTACCACAAGCCAAGGGGTAGGGTTCGTTCACGCCAGGAGGGGAGGGAGGCCGTTCGTTCGTTCATCCTCCTTCCCACTTGGCCATGGGGCGCCGCCGGCCTCTTGCCGCCAGTACTTGCCACTGCAGCCAGCCCAGTAGCTGCAGGCGCAGGTGGATGCATTGCTTTCGTGGCAACTGGGCAACCCAAGAACAGCGGGCAGGCCGCAGGGTATGGGCCAATAGTGCACGGAAGCACCAACAAAACGTTTCCACTGCTGCGCATCTGTCAGGCAAGGGCGCATGGCACGGCTGCCTCATGCCGACGTGCGGCGGCATCAACCGACCTAGCACATGACGCCCACTGCAACTGCCCGCCACTATCATTTACACATGTTCAAAGCACCATTCATGCACTGGCAGATTTCAGTCAGGCCACAGGCAAGCAGTTGAAAAGCGCTACTCTATCCCAGCCCCGGCCGCCGCCGCCGCCTGCGGCAGCAGCACCTGCGGCGGCAGCACGCGCGAAGCGCTGAAGCAGGCCCCCGGCAGCACGAAATAGAAGCGTTGTGCAGGCTGCCTGGCCGGCCGCTGCTGGCCGCCAGCCGCCTCGCTGTCACTGGCATCATCGTCCCCTTGTTCACTCGCTGGGCCGGCCCCCGCCACCGCTCCGCCCTCCTGCGCCTGACCTGCCCCGCCGTGGCCGCTGCCGGTGGCAGGCGCCGCCGCAAAGCAGGCGGCCAGGACGCTGGTGGGACCGCCACCGCCACCGCCGCTGCTGGCATTGCCGCTGCCAAGGCCGGTGGAGCTGGGCGGCAGGGTGGTCACCCGCAGCAGGCCGGCGCCTTCAAGGATGCGCAGCAGCTCCCGAGCGTGCTGCGGCGCCAGCACCGACAGCTCTTCCAGGAAAGCCTCCTCTGGCAGGCCTGCAACAGAAATGCAAACCACAAAGGAGATTAGCAGCAGGCAGGCAAGCGCATCATTGTCGGGGCGAAGCCTCCTCCGGCCGGCCTGCAAAGAGATAGAGCAGGGGAGCAGAAGTGCAGCAGAGTGGATTGGCATTGCGACTCGAGTACGTCAACCGCTGGTGGTTGCGGGTGGGAGGAGCAGCAGGCAAATGCGTGGCTGAACATGGTTGCCCCCACCCCAGCAGATCCCACACGCCCCTCCACACCGCACTACCACAACGCAAATCGCACCCGGCTGCCGCGCCGCCGCCGCCAGCGCCTTGGGCGCGAGCGCCTCCCACAGCTGGCCGTTCAGACGTCCATGATGATCCACCCAAGGCCGCACCGGCACATCCAAGCAGGGCTGCAGCCTGCCGCTGGGGGGCAGGCCTTGTGCTTGCGCCAGGCGAAACACCTCGCTCGCCATCGTGGCCCGCCACTGCTGCAGCTGTGCCTGCTGCGCTGCCTGCTGTGCCTCGGCGGGGGCGCCTTGCACCGCCGCGGCTGGCAGCGCGATGTGTGGGAAGGCCAGCAGGCACTGGCTGTGCTCGGCAGCCGCGTACCTCCTCCCCGCAAAGCCGCTCACGCTGCGGGCAAGGCCGTGCAGCAGCAGCTGCTCCACCAGCTGCCCTGCCGAAGCTGCGCTGCCGCCGGCAGACGCAAGGGCGGCCGCCAGCCGGCGGTGGCTGACGCCTGCTGTGCCTGCCGCGCGCAGCGCGGACAGCGCAGCCTCAAATGCAGCGCCCTCAATGCCGCAGGCGTCCGCGGCGGAGCGGCAGGCGGCCTCTGCCTGGGCCCGCACGTCTGCGCTGCAGGCCACCAGAGAGGGCTGGAACAGCACAAGCTCCTGGCGAGAGTACTTGAGTGCGCTGAGCTGGCCGCTGGCTCCTGTCTGGCCTGCTGCCGCTGCCGCCGGACCGGGTGCCTCGCCGCCGCCCTCTCCTCCCCCCTCCTCCATTTCCTCTGCTGCCGCTGCTGCCGCTGCAGCTGCTGCCGCGGCGGTGCCGCGCGCCCCGCCGCCGTCGCCGCCCGCAGCGCTGCCCTCGCTGCCGCCGCCGGCCAGGGCGGCATGCTGCGGCGCCGCCACCACTGCTCTCAGCGGAACGCGGACCTCGAGCTCAGCTGTGTGCTGCTCGATGGCCGAGCCTCCTCCTGCATCCGCTGCCGCTGCCGCCGCCGCAGACAGCTTGGGCGTTGCCTTCACTCGGTGCGTCTTCAGCACCAGGCGCCCCGCTGCCATCTTGCCCAGGAGCTCCGCCACTGTGCCGCCGCGGAGCTCGCCCGATTGGGAGGCATCCGCGGCTGAGGGGGAAGCCAGAGCGTCGGCAGGCGCTGCCGGGTCCTCTGCTGCCGCTGAAATGTCGATCTTGCGGTGCTGCTGCAGCGCGGCCGCAAAGGAGGCTGCCTCGCCGAAGAGCGAGGGCGGGAAGCCCAGCGACTGTGAGGGGCAGGAGGAAGAGGGGAGGATTCTTGTGAACACAGAGGGTGTGGAAGAGCGGAGGGCAGATCGATCACACAATCTGCCACAGCGGCAGTGTGTGTGTGTGTGTGTGTGTGTGTGTGTGTGTGTGTGTGTGTGTGTGTGTGTG